>Ga0310121_10000656_pt1 | contig 37250 bp, 28 predicted proteins | sample CB27_Tmax_986_MG_FD_203504 | JGI IMG/M metagenome (GOLD analysis project Ga0310121, IMG submission 203504) | Marine microbial communities from Western Arctic Ocean, Canada - CB27_Tmax_986 | ecosystem: Environmental > Aquatic > Marine > Oceanic | place: Canada: Western Arctic Ocean | collected...
GAACCCGAGATATTGAAGAGAATCATCTGCAGATCAACGTAGATGCGGCGAAAGAAATCGCCATTCAACTACAGCTTCGGGACATCGGTGGGATTATTGTGATCGACTTTATCGATATACGATCAACCTCTGCCCGCAAGACCGTTACCGACGTCCTCAAGCAGTCTCTGACCGCTGACCGAGCCAAAACAAAGGTACTTCCTATGAGTAGCATCGGTCTGGTGCAAATCACGCGGGAAAGAACCCGCAACAGTATAGGACGTAAGCTGACAACCACCTGCCCAACGTGCCAGGGGAACGGCGTTTTGATCAGTCCGTGGACTCTATCTTGTCAGATCTTGAGCAGAGCGGAGGTCCTACTCTCCGATTCTCGTATCAAAGAACTTCAGGTTGTGAGTCATAGCGATGTCATCGACGAGCTGAAGACAACCTTTGGCCAGGCCCTAGCAGATCTGCAACGTCGGACTGACAAGAATATTGTTCTAATGCCTCGTGACGACTATCATTTTGATAAGTTCGACATCATCCCCAAGAGCTGACATGGGCCCAGACGAAAAAAGTGTGACGACTTCGAAAGACGCTCGGCGTTCGCCTCGAGTTAACATCAACCAGGAATTTGAGAGTATCAAATCCTTCTTAGATGCATTTGTTAGTGACGTCTCCCGAGACGGCGTCTTCGTCCGATCGGAAGCCCCCTTATCTGTGGGAACGATCGTCAATCTTCGGTTTTCCGTGATCGCGGATGGGATTGAGAACCTCGAAGGCGTGGGCCGGGTTGTCCGTACTGTAGATGCTCCCAATAGCCCCATGGGAATGGCCATCGTCTTCACGGAACTCAATGATAGAAGTCGCGCCATTATCGACCGGTTTCTGGATACACATCCGCGGGGTTCGGGATGACCGAATCGATCATTCCAGAGGGCTGGTGTACTGCACTCGGATCGTTTCAGACCTATATGGAGTACGAACGAAGATTCAGCCCCCGGACCGTCCAATCCTACCTTGGCGACATCATTCGGTTCATCGAATCGGTCGGGTCGCGAGATAACCCCTATGATGTAGACCGGCGCGACATCCGCGCTTTTCTCGCCAAGAATATGGTCGATCATACGGCTTCATCGACAAGCCGCGCCCTCTCGGCTTTACGCCACTTCTACCGCCATCTCCGACGAACGGAACAGATCGACGTGGATCCTACCTCGGGTATCCGTGCTCCTCGGGTAGAGCATAAGTTACCTCCCCATCTATCGGTAGAGGCCGTTGAAACCCTGTTGCAGAAAGATGCGGGCAGTACAGAAAATCCGATACTACAGATTCGCGACCGGGCTCTCTTCGAGATGATCTACGGATCGGGACTTCGGGTTTCCGAGGTTACCGGGCTCAATATCGGCAACCTCGATATTCGAAATGGCGAAGCGCATATCCTCGGGAAAGGCGAGAAAGAACGAATTGTTCCTTTAACGGAGCCGTCGGTCCTGACCATCCGCGCGTATCTCGCCGTGCGCAATCGGCTGGTCCCCAAAAAGGGGCACGAAGACGCTCTTTTCCTTGGACATAGAGGTACACGCCTCACAGCTCGGGGTGTCTCCTATCTTCTCCGCAAACGACTGGCCAGCTCGGGCCTGGACGAGAAGATGGGCCCCCACGCATTACGACATTCACTCGCAACACATCTGCTTTCAGCTGGTGCTGACCTGCGGATTATTCAAGAGCTCCTTGGACATGCTTCGGTACGCACCACACAAAAGTACACTCATGTGGGGATTGACGCCCTTGTTCGGGCCTACCGGGATGCACATCCAAGGGCCACCGAAGGAAAAGCTCCGTCCGAGGTAAAAAGCGACTAGATCGGGCCGATTGGACATGGTGCAGATATAGGGTTTTTGTGATCCCTGCCCTTTGCCTTAGGATTGCAGTATGCGTAGCCGCAGAAAGCACTCATCGCCGATCCCAAAACCAGTACGCGTGCTGGTAATTGCGGCAACCGGTCTGGCTGTGGGTCTTGCGCTCATGATGGCCAATGCTCCCCCGCCCAACGCGTCGAGTGGAGCGAACCACGATACTTTCGCTCAATCCAAATCGCCAAAGCGTATGGCAAGAAGAGGGCGCCGTACTCCGGTATTGTCCGTGGGCGGACAAGAGGCAGTCGCCACTCAATCCAACCCAGTTCATGCACCACTTCCCCCCATGGAGTGTTTTGACGCCCGTCTACACGAAACCACAGTGGCCTGTATTGACCCCGCGATGCGCAGCGCCTCCACCATCGACTGGCCTTTCCAGGAAAGAATTACACGCTATCTTCGGAGTAAACCCCTGATGGCGGCCGCGTACGTTGCCATTGAGATTGACACCGGAAACGTCCTGGCCCTGGTATCCCACGATGCTACGACGAACCTGGTATCCGATGAGGTCTTTCAGGCCCGCGCGCCTGCGGCCAGTATCTTCAAGATCGTTACAAGTGCAGGCCTGATTCAGCAAGGACTTCACACCAAGAGCCAGATCTGCTCCCATGGTGGCAGCAGCGGCATTGAAATCGAACACCTTCGAGATTCTTCCAAACACGACCGTTGTGAAACATTCCGGGATGCGTTTGCACATAGTCGGAATTCCGCCTTCGCAAAACTGGCGGATCGTTTTACCAATTCCAAAAGTCTGTCCCATGCAGCGACATCGCTGGGATTTAATTCCGAGATCCCCTTTCCGTACCCCCTGAGGCCAAGCACGGCGACCATACCCAGCACCAGACTGGCCAGAGCACGGCTGGCAGCGGGCTTCTCGGCCGTATCCCTCAATCCCGTTCATGCCGCGCTGATCGCGGCTACAATCGCCCGGGGTGGGACCTTCCCCCTTCCCCGACTTACACGTGGGGCCACCGATCCGACACAGATACGACGTGTTCTCCCACGGCGTTCAGCCACTATATTACAACAGCTTATGCGAGCGACTGTTACCTCAGGCACCGGTCGCCGAACCCTCGGACGCAGCCGGATTCCGGCCGCCGCCAAGAGTGGAACTCTGTCCGCCTTTCGTAACGGGAAACGAGCCCACAACACATGGATGGTGGGCTATTTCCCCGTCGATCGACCTCGTATCGCCTTCGCCTCGCTCGTCGTCAACGATGAGGTGTGGCATATTCGCGCCGGTGATGTAGCCAAACAGGCCATGGACCTGTACGCTCAGATTCACCCTGGTCTATGATGGCTGGTAGGTTCGAGAAAAACAGATGGCCTTCAATCTTGACAATGTTCGTCAGTTACAGAACCGGTTTCCAAGCCTCGGTTTGATCGGAAACACCCCTCTGGTCGAGCTCCGTCTCTTCGCGGACGAGCTTCCAGATGTACGTATTCTTGCCAAGGTCGAATCTTTCAATCCGGGTGGATCCCTCAAGGACCGACCCGTTTTGTTCATGCTCGCCCAGGCGTTATTGGAGGGGAAAGTAAACCCGGAACGCACCATTCTTGATTCATCCAGTGGGAACGCGGGGATCGCCTATGCAATGATCGGGCGTGTCCTGCAAATCCCCGTGGAGCTGGTGATCCCGGATAACGCAAGCGATGAACGGAAGAAGCGCATCATAGCGCATGGTGCGCGTATTACCTTCACTGATGGGGCGCTTGGTTACGACGAAGCCCTTCGGGAAGTGCGACGGCGCTACGAAGGGAATCCCAGCGGCTATTTCTTTTGCGACCAGTATAGCAACGAAAACAACTGGCGGGCCCATTACGAGACCACCGGGCAAGAGATCCTTACACAGTCGAATCAAGAGATTACCCATTTTGTGGCCGGGGTCGGAACCGGTGGCTGCATCACGGGAGCTGGCCGGCGCCTCAAGGAGCAGGGGGTAGAGATCCACTGTATTCGCCCCGAAGAGTTTCCCGGTATCGAAGGACTGAAACCGCTAGGTAACCCCGACGACATCGTGCCGGAGATCTTCGATGATTCTATCGTAGACGAATACTGGGATATAACCACCGAGGACGCCTACGATATGTGTCAACGTATGGCACATAATGGTCTATTTGTAGGGCAGTCTTCCGGAGCCTATGTAGCAGGCGCATACAAGTTGGCAAAGACCATCAAGAAAGGCACCATCGTGACTATTCTTTGCGATATCGGCGAGCGTTACTTCAGCGCACGGCTATGGGACCCGGATCTCCTGGCTTGAGCTCCTAACAGGCATTAACCAGGCCAAGCAGGGTATCGCGCAGCTCATCCAGGCCGAGATCCTTACTGATGATTTGTCGGATACCCTCGGTCCGAGCTTCTTGTAACGGTCCATCCCCATCGTCTGTAAAACCCGTCATCAACGCAAAGGGGATCTTACGAGTGCTATTGTTGGTCTGGATCTTCCGGTAAAGCTCTACACCGCTCATCCGAGGCATATTCATATCACTCACTATCGCGTCCGGTTCAAATTCCGCCAGAGCCGCGAGGGCCTGATCCGCATCGCCAACACAATGTACATCGACCTGATCCTCAAGAATCAACGCTACGATCCGTCCAAATGCCAGGTCATCTTCGACCAATAATAGCCTTCGTTGCGTCATATCTGTTCTTTTCCACACGAATCGTTTATGGCTACCATCCTATCATCGTTCCTGGTTCTCTGTCGCAAAATCGGTAAAAAACCACCGAAAAAACCAAGGCGAAACCGGATATGAGCGCCGAAAACAACGCACCCTTTGGTATCCTGGCCCATCACCCCGTGTCCACGAAACGTGGTATCGAGGTCCTGGACCGGGTAAAGGCTTGGCTCCGGACGGAACAGCCCGGTTTCATATGCTGGGCGGTCTCCGACCCGGTCGATACCGCTTGTACCTACGCACAGACGCTACCCCGGGGGACAACCTACCATATCATCCCCCTGCTCCTCTTTCCCGGGCAACATTACAGTGGGGAGGTCCAGTCATTGCGTCGTGCGATTAAAGAGATCCGTCCGGACCTGACAGTCCGATTGCAGCCCTGCCTGCTTGAGCTGCCGGGCTTCCTTGACCAACTATTTGGGGATCTCTAGGAGCCCGATAGGGATTCAAACGACTCGATCTCCAGACCAAACCCACGTAAGCCGCGGAAGGACCGTGGGCTTGAGCTGAGCACACGAATTCGTCGGAGTTTAAGTGTGCGTAGAATCTGTGCTCCAATCCCATAAGCACGAAATGGTGGGTTTTTGACCCCGTCTTTCGGGGTTTCCATGCCTTCCCAACGATCATCTTCATGGCCAAGATAGAGCAATACGCCATGCCCTTCGTCACGAATCCGATTCATGGCCTGGGTGAGCACGGAGTCGCCCTCGGGTCGGAAAGCTCCGAACGTATCATCGACAAGATTCGCCCGATGGACCCGAACGAGTGTCGAGATATCCTCCTTGATATCCCCCAACTGTAAAACCACGTGGTTTAGATCATCCACAGCACTTCGAAACAAGCGAATCCGAAATTCACCATAGGTCGTAGGAAGCTCGGCGGCACTGACCTCTTCAACCAGATTCTCATTCTTCAAGCGATACTCAATAAGATCGGCTACGGTCGCAACCTGGATTCCATGCTCCTCTCCAAACTCCAATAGGTCGGGCAAACGCGCCATCGTTCCATCGTCCTTCATGATTTCACAGATAACGGCCGCCGGTGAGCATCCCGCAAGCCGAGCCAGATCAACCGATCCTTCCGTCTGGCCGCTTCGGACAAGGACTCCCCCATCACGCGCCCGCAGGGGAAAAATATGACCGGGTGAGATCAGATCGCCAGGACGGGCGTCTGGATGGGAGGCAACCTTGATCGTATGCGCTCGATCTGCTGCGCTCAATCCCGAGCCAATTCCATCACGGGCGTCCACAGAGACAGTAAAAGCCGTTCCCAGGGGCGCTTCATTACTCTGAACCATCGGGTTCAATCGAAGATGTTCAACAATATCGGAACTAAGAGCAAGACAGATTAAACCACGGCCATATGTGGCCATGAAGTTGACCGCCTCAGCCGTGATATGGTCCGCAGCGATGACCAGATCACCTTCATTTTCTCGATCTTCGTCATCAACCAGAATCAGTAGTTTCCCAGCGCGGATATCTGCCAAGGCTTCCTCGACAGAGGCCAGCTTTTCTCCAAAACCCGACATCAATCATCCAATGTTTGTGCGCAACGAAACCCTACATGCAACCCGATGCCTATTGAACCCACGGGGCGTTTCTGCCGATGGGTGGAGCGCACGATACACGTGCCCATACTATAGGTCCCGTAGTTTCCGCCACGAACTACAGCATATCCCTCTGCTGAAGACCAGGGCCATGGACCTGTGTCCTCATTAAGGATGGTTTCGACCGCGAAGGGATAGCAGACAGGAAGCCCGATATCGCCATATACGTTCGGACACATGGTATAACATGGGCTGGGCTCGGTCGCTTCCTCCGGATGGCACTCCGGGCAGGACAGGCAGGCGGCAAAACACTCGGGATGCGAAGAATTACAACTTGCACAATCACAGCTTGGCTCGACTAGCGGGTCTTTGCAGGTAACCCGTTCCACATATTCCGTGTCCGTCCATTCCGAAGCATTTCCTGCCAAATCGTAGATCTTCTCCCCGTTCTCGAGCACAAAATCATCGGTGCTCGTCCCAACCGGCGCCGGATCAGATACACCGCAATAAAATATGGCCACACTCTGTCCCGCACAGGTACTGATATTCTGAGAAAATGCCATTGAAGGGTACATCCGCTTTGCCTCTTCCGTCTGAAAAGAGCCCGCTCCGACCCGTTCCCATTCCATTTCGGTTGGGAGGCGTTTGCCGACAAAGGCACAGTAGTCCTTCGCCTGAACCTGACTCACCCAGAACACAGGATGGTCAGAATATTGTGGGTTACTGTAGTAATCCGGAATGGTGGGCATGGGTGACGTCCATTTGGGACGGGTACACACATCCTTGGCTACGCAGTACCGATACTGTTCGTTCGTTACTTCATGACGATCGAAGGCGAACGGCTGGAGTTGAACCAGTACCGTAGGGATCGTCAAATTTAACGGAGGTTCACATTGCTGAAGCTCTCCGCCATTGCAGCCCTGGGTCGTCCCGAACAAAAACAGAAGATTCTCACGGATCTCCACCGCCTCGGTCGGGCTGGGCGGTTCCAGTCCTTCCGCACAGGCCGATAGGACGCATACCGCAATCAAGAGCAGTCGTAGCAGAACAGAGTTCATGGTTTCACCGACTGCACGTCCACCTTAGATGTGGACTTCGGCGTAAAGAAGTACTCCCAGACCAGCAGTGAGATACCTGTGGTCAACAGGGTCGTGCCACCGACATATCCCACATTCTGCCATCTCTCAAAGGTGTTAAAGTCCGGTGTCCCGGTGAATTCCTGATTCGCTCGATTCATCATCACAACGCCCAAAGCAATTCCTGCGGCTCCCACCACCACAGAACTGATACCAGTGTAGCGCTTCCAGGAGGCCGTGATTCGGGATAATTGAACACTGACCAGAAAATCACTCCCGTGCTTAAGATCCAGGGAGTGCATTAACGTGTCGTGACCAGACCGTTCCACGACGATCTGATGAGGACCCACAGGAAGAGAAATCGGATGCGGAAACGGACTGAAGCCAATCACTTTACCATCGATAAAGATGCGGGCGCGGGGAATATTCACGTCTAGCCGAAGGCTACCACCGCTCTCAAATCGACGAAGCGGGATCCATAAATCTATCGAACGCGTACTTACCTGGATTTCGCGCTCCACGGTTTCATATCCCTGGCGATGCAATCGGATCCGATGCACCCCGGGGGTCAACATCAAGGTAAATGGGGTCTGACCCACAATCGCAACCATATCATCAAGTTGAATATCGGCCCCGGATGGCTCCGTCTGTAGACTGACCTCGGTCGTCAGGCGGGCTTCCAACCTCTTGATGCTCTGACGAACCGCATTTGCGTCCTGTGGAAAGCCACCGTATTGCGTCTCATATACCTGAAGGTATCGACGAAAGAACTTCACCGCCTCGGCTGGTTTCTGGTCGCGTTCGTAACAAGTCGCGATGTTGAAGTGAATCTCGGCGTACGGAACCAGGTCCTGCGCCGCAATATAATGGCCGACACATTGTTCGTATTGACCTGTCTCCGCCGCATTCTTAGCCTGCTGATGCAGTTTCTTCACGCGCCGAAGCGTAGTCGCATCCTGTGCATAGAGATGTGCCGAAGTACCGCAAAGGCACAAGAGCGCCAAAACAAGGGTAACCACATGAACAAATGGCAAACGTGCAAATACAACACCCATTGGAGTCAAAACGTACCAATATGCAGGTGGCGAGGCAAAGCAACCTTCCTCGATAGCGGTTCGCACGTCAACCTCCACACAGGATCCAATGCAACACTCTTGACATCCGAACGCACCCTCAATAGATCTTGAGCGCCTCAGCGGGATTAACTCAGCTGGTAGAGTGTCAGCTTCCCAAGCTGAATGTCGCGGGTTCGAATCCCGTATCCCGCTCCGTGTCGTCCCTTTAGATATGTAGAGCATCCCATGTCCGCAGAGCAACAAAGCCAACTTCAAGACCTACGTGAGCGTCTCATTGAGCTCCGGAGGTATCTTTGACATCGATAAGCAGACAACGCGAATCGATGAGTTGGATGGCCTGAGTCAATCAGACGGGTTTTGGGATGATCCGGATGCAGCGCGTACAAAACTGCAGGAACGGGCTCGTCTCGTTCAATCGGTGGAGAGCTATCAGAAGCCTTGGCAACGGGCTGAGGATCTCGGCGTGCTCTGTGAACTGGGTGACGAGAACCCTGACGACTCGGATACGCAAGAAGAGATTCAAGACGAATTTAAACTGTTGAAACAAGAGCTTGAACAGCTGGAGTTTCAACGAATGATGAGCGGCACCGAAGATCGGAACAACGCGATCCTGTCCATTAACGCGGGCGCCGGAGGTACCGAATCACAGGACTGGGCCGAGATGTTACTCCGGATGTATCTTCGGTATTGTGAGAAAAACGGCTACAAGGCAGCGATTCTAGACCAGCTAACCGGCGAAGAAGCCGGGATCAAAAGTGTCACGATTACCATCGAGGGGAACTTCGCCTATGGCTACCTGAAAGCCGAAGCAGGAGTACATCGACTGGTACGAATCAGCCCCTTTGACGCCCAGAGTCGTCGTCATACGTCTTTTGCCAGCGTCTACGTCTATCCTGAGGTCGATGACGATATCAACATCGAGATTGCCGACAAAGATCTCCGTGTAGATACCTATCGCGCCAGCGGGGCCGGCGGTCAGCACGTAAACCGTACTGATAGCGCCGTACGCCTGACACATATCCCGACAGGAATTGTGGCCTCCTGCCAGAACGAACGTAGCCAGCACAAGAACCGAGCAACAGCTATGAAGGTCTTGCGGGCCCGTCTATATGAGTTGGAACTGCAAAAGAAAAAGGAAATACAGGCGGAGTTGGAATCCGAAAAGAAGTCCATCGATTTTGGCAGCCAGATCCGATCGTATGTGTTGCATCCCTATCGGATGGTGAAAGACCATCGTACAAATCACGAAATGGGCAATGCGGATTCTGTTCTGGACGGAAACCTGGATAGTTTTCTTCGGGCCTTTCTTCTTTCCGATCAGAACACGACCTAGCGCCCAGACCTGTCAGTCGTCACCTTGCTCTTCACCAGGCGGATCGTGTCGGACGAATCCGTCTTCCACGGCCTTTTTCCGACTCTGTACTTCTGCCAATTCGTCGGTCAACCCAGCCTTTTCATAAGCCTTTGCCAGCATATCCAGAGTTCGCGGCATATGAATCGGTGCTCCGATGGTCTCAAGTCCATTTAACGCCGAGTTCAAGACCTCAATCGCCTCTTGCAGGGCTGGAGTTGTGGAAGACTCCTCGGTTTCCCCGTCCGCGATTATAAGAAGGATCTCCGCAATACTGATCTGACCCTGATAGATCATCAGAAGATGGCGGGTCGATTGGACCTCCATAAGTCCCTTGCGAGCGACGACCAGAGCCTCCTCCAGCTGACCACGGAGGGAGAGTATCTTAGACAAGGTGAAACGTGTTCCAGCGACCGCACGTACGTCGGAGATATGATTTGCAATCTTATAGGCCTGCTCGACCCTCTGCTGGGCTTCATCGGGATCACTTTCAGCCAGGATGTCGGCGAGGTTGTTCAGAATCTTCGCTTCTTGCGACCGATCTCCAATCCCTCGTGCCTCTGCAAGCCCGGTCTCCAGCAGCGTGCGACCGCGAGCCGTCTCCCCATAATACAGCGCTATGACGGCCTGAACATTCAGAGAACCAATAACCCCCAGTGGATCCTGAACTCGACGAAACAGAGCATGAGCACGTTCTGAGAACCGCGCCGCTCGCGAAAGATCGCCCGTATCAACATAGACACGCGCGATATTTAACAGAGCAACTGCAAGACCTCGTTCGTCCTTCCGTTCGCGGCGGATCCTGGCGTCTTGTTGTAGGTAGGCCAAAGCCCGTGGAAAATCTCCGAGTAACCAGAAAACCTGTCCCACCTTATCGCAGGCCGACGCCATTCCATTCCGATCATTCATCTGACGGAAGAGCTCAAGTGACCGTAAACCCAGGCGTAATGCCTGGTCGTAATTGCCAAGCTCTCGCCGTACTCGAGATAATTTTTCAAGAGCTACGGCCCCCTTTCGTTTGGCACGTAGTCTCCAGGCATGGTCGAGCATCCCTTCAAAGCAATTCAGGGATTGATCCAGATCGCCCATATAAAAGTAGAGCTTACCCAGTTCGTGGCCCACATCGATGAGTTCTGGAGACCGTGTCGGCCCAAAGAGCCTCTGGGCTCGTTCAAATAGAGCTATCGCCTGGTCGTTTCGAAAGGACTGTGCCGCTAGCTTTCCAGCGGCTATAGCACTACGTGCAGCGAGGCGTGGATCGCCGGCTGCCTCGTAATGGCTCGCCAACAGCTCGTGTTTAGAAGGTACCGAATTCGGCAGATTCACTTCGTGCCACTGTGCGATTATGCGATGCATCCGAGCCCGTCGCTCCGGCACCAGGGACTCCAAAAGAAGATCGCGCTCGCCACTGGAGGTGAACTCGTACCTCTCCTCTCCCGGTACTCGCTTCTCCGCCACCCGACGTAAAAACGCACGGCGCACCAGATCGTCAAAGACGGCTCTTGTTTTCTCCACATCGTCCGGAATGGGGCCACTGGGGCCTCCCGGGCGCCCGAATCCCTGCTCCGCACGTTGGATGGCTAGAACGGTCCCCAGACGAAATCGTGTTCCTACAACAGCAGCGCGGGCCAGATGTTCCTTCTCTTCGTTGTTCAAACATTGATACCGAGCCGCAGCAACACCCGCCAGAGTTGGAGGAATGGCCAGATCAAAGAAGGAGGTTTCATCAATGGACCAGACACCGTCTTCCCGGGTAATCACGCCCATCTCATGCAGGTATAAAAGAATATGATACGCAGCATAGGGATTGCCTCCCGATGTCTCCGCAACCCGTCGCACAACCTCCACAGGCACATTATCAATGCCTTCAAGCAACCCACGAACAAACTGTTGCGTAGCTCGTGGTTTCAATGGTCGGAGATCCACCCGGTGCTCCGCCTCGGAGGCCTCTGGTTGCGTTTCCAACATCTCGGGTCTGCCCAATAAGACCATCCATACGGGGTGGCCCTGCAACGCTCGGTAGATATGGGAAATTACGTGCCGGCTTTCGGGCGAAGCCAGATGGTACTCATCAACGACAATCAGTAATGCACGTTGTCTCGCGTCGCGAATCAACAAGCGCGTGAGCGCCTGTAACGCCATGAACTTCAGTCCTTCCTGCTCTTCGCTTCGCAAGGCTACATAGGGCGACTTGCGTATCGACATGTCGAGAAGAAAGCCTATCAAATGGGCATCATGCATGGGGTCTGGTACATCGTGCAGAGCCACAATCTCATCATAGAGCCGATTGGCCGCCTCGATGGGATCGACCTCAGACCCGATTCCGTACCGACTCTTCAACAGGCTTCGAAACAAAGCCAGAGGTCCAGCTCCATCGTCATGGGCATCGGCCATGAAAATATATTTGGGCTGTGGCTCAATCGCGTGCATGAACTCACGAACAAAGCGGGTCTTACCCATACCCGGATCCCCATACACCAGAACCCGCTCGCATCGACCTTCTATCGCTGCACGATTATATTTCCCCTCTAATTCACGAACGCGCGCGTCGTGCATAAAGACTTCGGGCACATCTGGAGATAACCAGGGCAACATCTTTCGGACCGGGGCGTCCGATTCCTTCGATTCCGACTCAACCCCAGCCCCTTCTTCAGCAAACAGACCGGGCGTACGTAACGCCTCTGCAGCTGGACTGGACGGGTCCAGAATGGACAGACACTTCTCACAAAACCCGAAGTGCGTGATATTGACGTGGGAACACGACGGACAGCGCATGACCCCAACCTCCCGGTGAACGGCGCGCTTGTACCCCTGGGGTGTAAAAAATGCAAGCGGATATTACCTTTTGGCGTTCCAAATTTGGATGAATTTCTTCCTCAGCGAGGTGGGCGCAATACTCATAGGACAGAAAACTACCAAAAATCGTAGTTCCGCTTGATCTATAAGGGGCTTCCGCACCAAAACGGGCTTGACACCATTGGGAGTATCCGGGTACACGAAAATGGTCGTTAATCGAGGATGAATCTATCGCTTTCACGCGATAGTCAGCCTTAGAAACCGGAGGGTTCCATGACAAAAAGTGACCTGATCGAGGCCGTACAACAAGCAGATGGTGTGCCTGAACTGACGAAAAAGAGTACAGCTGCAATCGTTGAGGCTGTCTTTGACGCCATGAAGATGGCCATCGATGAGGATGATCGCTTCTCCTATCCGGGATTCGGCACCTTCAAGAAAAAGCACCGTAAAGCGCGTAAAGGCCGTAATCCCAAGACGAATATGGAGATCACGATTCCGGCCCGCAAGACCGTGAGCTTCAAAGCCGCCCCGTCGTTTCGCGGTTCGCTTTAAGCCAAAAGAAATCGTAACGAAGAAAAGCTGCCTCATGAGGCAGCTTTTTTTTTGGCCGGTCGTGCCAGACCTACTCTTTACCGGGACCGATAATGTCTTCAGTAACGGGTCTTCGGAACGTCAAAACCGTACCAGCATCGCCCACGGCGATGGCAGTAATATCATCCAATACCACGATATCGTGTAGGGTAGCGACGGTCCCAGTATCGATGGCATACCATAAGGAGCCATCGAAATAGGTCGCGTAGCCTGCGCTGCCGACGCCAAGCACTGCGTCATTGGCCCATCCAGTCAACGAACGGACCAGATGCGGGTCCTCATGGGTTACTCGATCCCATTTCTCACCGTTGAAATGCACAAGCCGACCATTATCACCAAATGCCCATACATCATCCGGGGACGCACCCCAGACCGAATAAAAGGTCTCGGTAATCGGCTCGGCCTCTCCTTCGTCATTCGGAGGATGATTCGCTTGTTGACGCGACCAGATATTCCCGTCGTAGAACATGATGGTGCCAGCGCTGCCCACGGCCCAGACATGGTTGTCGTCCAGGGCATAGATAGACCGTAACGTATTGCTGGTCGATGCCATCAGGAAATAGAAGTCATCTCCAACCTTGCGAAGCACAGAGCCTTCTATGCCTACAAGGATCAGCTCACCGGACTCGGTACCCGTTACATCATAAAGATCGGCCGTTAATGGGGTCTCAAGCTCCGTCCATCCGGTTCCATCATAGTGAATGATGGTTCCGAACAGCCCAACGGCCCATACATTATCCGCCGAAAAAGCGAATATACCTTTCATATTCTTTGATATCGGCGACTGCTTCTTTTTATAGGACTGGGTTGGAATATCGCGCTGCACAACGGTACCGTAATCACCAACGATGAAAATGTGGTCATTATCCACCGCATAAATCGCGTTGAAACCATCGTTCGTGAATTTCGTTGGTTCCACCCAACCGGCCCCCAGATCTTCGAGGATTGTCCCCAAAGCACCGACGGCCACACGATATCCGTCAGGCAGGACCGCGACATCATGAATATCGACGCTCACTCCTGAGGCCTCGACCGTAAAGTCGTCGCCGTTCCAACGCCAGATGGTTCCGTTCTTCCCAACGATGGTCACATCGTCAGGGCTTTGGGCTGCCACGCCCGTCAGATCCCTCGAACTGGGTGTATTGCCGATCTCGGTATAGTTTCCTTCCCCCGTATCCGACCAAAGCACCAGGCCCCCATCGCCTACAGCGATTCGAGCTCCATTCTCGAAAACATGTACCCCGCGGATCGCGTGGTTTGTTCCACTTTGTGGCGACGAGATCGCTTCCCCATTCCGTTCAAGTAACCGTCCTTCTGCTCCGCCTAATACCGTATGATTTCCACTCGTATGGGCAGCATACCAATCGCCCTTGCTGGTCGTGGCCATATCCTGCCAACCAAAGACTTCGTCAAAGCCCCAGATGGCACCATTCAATCCGACAGCAATGAAACGACCGTTGGGAAGAGCGGCGACATCGAAGAAGCTCGGCATATCGACGCCATCATCCGTATCATCGGAGGGATCGCCACACTCACTATTGATCACCAGATCATCGATATAGACACCCTCGGTGTTGTTCAGGAAATAGTCGACGGAATCGAAGACAAAACTGATTCGTACCGTCTTGTTTGAGTAGTTCGTAAGATTGACAGAGACGGAGACAAATTCTCCGGTATTACCAGTAAATCCAGGAACCTGTGTCTTGTCCCAGACAACCGTCGTGGCCCCCAGGCTCTCCACTTCAATCCGGAAATCATCGAAGCCACCGGTCGATTCGATGGTCATGAACAATGAGAAGTCCATCGTAACCGACGCGGAATTTGGAATATGAATCTGCGGCAGCGTGGCCCTTGATGCCACCCGGCTACCCGTACACTCGGATGTATCTACACATTCGGCCGGGATCCCAGAAACACAGGCGCCATCCACGCAGAACCCATTGTCATACGTCATAAGCGATGGGTGCCCAAAATACAGGGACGATGGAAGGCTATTGGCCCGAGCCGTTGACGAATGCCAGACAATCCCACCCCCTTCAACGGTGGCCAGATCTTCAATATCCAGGGAAGATACTTCAGCGTCCTCATCAAAGGCCTCCGTATATACCGGAAGCCCACAGCACCCCTCCTGTACCTGGGGAAAGAACTGACATTCATGGGCGACACAGATTCCGATCGTGCAAGAGTCTCCATCCTCGCAGCCTGCGTCCGATTCACAGGAATCGCCACCAATCCAGTTCACTCCATCACCAGACACGCGAGTCCCAAACATCCCAACGGCCATCATATTGTCGGCGGAGCTCCCATCGATGGCATGCAGATACGGAAAGACCCCAAAACTCTCTATCGACCAGGCGTTATCCGCTCGACGGAGCACTACTCCGTCCTGGCCAACGGCCCACACGCTTGAAGAACCCACTCCAAACACTCCGCGTAGAACAAAGTTGGCTGGGTCGGGCAACAACTCCTGACTGATGGTCAAGTCTCCAGGTAACGAGACGGGCACATCCTCAGGAACATCTGCGGCGACCTGATCCTCACCAACTCCATCTCCGGCCGTGGTATCTTCACCAACATCCGGCGACTGCACGTCTGGCGCAATGTCGGTATCCTCAACCGGTAGATCTGGTGTCACACCGTTGTCCACCAATACAGGGTCACTCCCACCACACCCAAGCGCTACCACCAGATAGAGACATATCCAGGGAAGCAGAGGTTTATTTCTGACTCTCGGCATCAATCATTCTCCCGATCTTACGATCGATTCGGAACGCTCCCACACCTTGCCACCATCACCAGCGACAACGATAATTCCATCAAATTCCGCAACGGTCCGAAGGGTGTTGGATGTGGGACCTTCTGCTGGGGCCAGGGACAAATCGGGCCGGAGTCGAAGAAACACCCCGGACCAGCCCACAATCAAGATGTCGCCATTCGACCGCGCCCATACCCCGTAGTAGAAATCGCCAGGGCTTTCAGCCACCTTAGCAGGGCTGCCTTCGTCCTCCCACGACAATACAATCCCGTGTGCACCCACTATCGTGGTACGACCAAGTGAATATGTGCCGGCATAAAGATCGAGCGTCGTGGTGGACGGAACGGTTACCCAGTTATCGCCCTGGCGCCGCAAGATCACGCCTCCTCGGCCGATAGCCAGTACCCCCGAATCGTTTACGAAGATATCCAGAAGATCCCGAGGGTCCGGTGTAGGCTCAAAAGAGAGCGTGCCGGTGTCGGGGTCACGATTGATGACCGTCCCATTGGCACCAACGGCCAGAAGCGTTCCATCATCCAATATCAGGGCGGCATGCAGATCGGAAAGAGTGCCGGTTTCCAACGCCTGAACCTGGCCATCCGAACCGCGCCGGATCAATGTTCCAGATGCACCAACAGCGTAGGCCGTGCCGTCTTCCCGTACCACGCTCCCGTACAGATGCTCTTCGGTACCCATATCAATGGATCCATAGCCCTCGGAATTCCAGAAAACAAACACTCCTTCATCACCAACCGCGCAACCCACATCCTGGGCAAAGGACAGGTCATGGAGGTTTCCCGGAGGCTCCGCCAGACCATCTCGGAAAGCGGCATCTGGAATCAACTTGATCTGGAGCGCACCCCCCTCTCCGGCTGCAATTACACGATCGGGCCCGGTAGCCAGGCCTTCGTAACGCCGGGTGGTCAATAACGGTCCTTCCACGTCTTCCAGGAGAGACCAGACACCGTTTGACTCATGCTCCACAAATAGACCCGCGTCGCCCACGGCAAGAATCTCACCGGAACCGCCACCGACGGCGTACAGATCTCTTTTCTGTGTGTCATTGCTTAACTCAAGCTGCCATTGTCCGCTGCCATACCGCGCGATGGTTCCATTATCACCCACCGCCCAGATACTATTACTATCAAGGACTAGAAGATCACGAAGACTCACTGCAGCCGATGCAGCCTGGAAGCCAATCCAGTTATGGTCGGGCTCCGGAATGCAGAACCCCTCCTCTTCCGGATTCGTGCAGATAAAGCTCTCAGGGCATACTCCGAGCACTTCACCACAGCCCAGGGTACATTGTGTCGACGCGCCGCCCGGCATGGTCTCACAACGTCCATTTGTACAGTCATCTGGGGACTGGCATGGACTGCATAGATCGTCGGGGCCTTCCTCACAGGTACGCGGACTCGCCACTCGCTTCACGGCGATCCCCGAATCTCCAACGGCATAGGCGGTACTCTCGGCCACCGATTCTACGGAATGGAGCGCATTAAAGACACCGCTGGGTTCTTGACTGAAGACACCACCACGGTTCTGTACGATTACCCCGGAGTTGCCAACCGCCACCACAGCATCGCTAACACTCGTTATGCCACGAAGATGTACGTCTACCCCAGGATCGACACTTTGCCACATGCCGTCGCTATCCTGCGTCAACCAGGTACCGTACTCACCCACAGCGTGCATGACATCATTATGGACCTCAATATCCCGCATGGCCTGGGCCGTATTGGGAGTCCATTCACGAACCCAGCCTTCTCCAACGGGCCGCAGGATAGTCCCAGAACTCCCCACAATACGAAAGCCAATCGCAGGAAGGTACCGTATCCTATGCAAATCTCCCGCCGCGCCTATGGGGATGGGTGACCACTCATAGGTGACCGTAGTCGTGGTGTCATCTGTGTTGGTATCACTGCCGTCAGAGCCCGTTCCGCTGTCTCCGTCGATCTCAGCCTGCTGGTCCGCGCCGGGATCCGCCCCAGGATCGGCCTGTGCATCGCCAACATCTGCTCCTGCGTCATTATTGGTCGACCCACCCGAGCAGCCGCTAAAAAGAAAACACGCCAGCAGAACAAGAATAGAAATGCCTAGTGCCTCGGCCGAGCGGATATTTTGTCGTGAAGGGCAATCCTCAATCTCCCCCCGATTGTAAAACATCATGGCTCCAACTTCATAAACAGCATTGTATCGAAGGCCCATGCCTGCCAATCAAGAGTATTCAGGTCGGAATAGTCGAAATGATCGATGTCAAACCCCTCTTTATAGACTCGGTAGAAGGTCAGCCGTAGCAACCCTGCTGGGATTCCTGGCGTCCCCTCGATATTCTGGAAATCAGGCAGAGCTACAGCATTGATATCGCCGCCGCTTATAAACGTCCAGACAGGAATATCCCCCATGAGTCCGGGAATACCAATTTTCTTGTACTGGAAGTGCGGCTCCACACCATCACTGGTGATCCAGGACATGAAGTCTCCATCTAGAATTCCACCGTCGGTGGGATTCTGCATGACAGGGATCGGAACCATGGGTCCTAGGAAGAGTTCATGGTCTCCGAATGTCAACACCGTACTGTCATCAGAGAAAGCCACTACTGCATTCAGATTCTGACTAAAGTCCGGTGTCGAAACGTTGGCCCATATAACCCCATCATAATGAAGAACAACCCCTCGACCACCTACCACATAGATGTCGTTCGCGTTCCGAGCGCTGATTGAAGTCAACGTACGATTGGTCAATGACTCCATGACTTCAAATGATTCACCATTATAATGGAGGATGGTACCCGACTCACCCACTATCCAGACATTGTCTTCGGCCAGGGCAAGTACGGCACGAAGGCCTTTCGGTGATGGTACCTGTTTCGAGATCCAGCTGGTCCCGTTGTAATGATTGACGCGACCCACATTCCCGACAACCCAGACATCGTCTGCGCTTGTTCCATGAATCCCATACCAGGATCCGGATGGAGCGGGCATATAACTCCACGCACCGGCCGCTGTACGGCGACGGATCATATAACTACCGGCCGCGAATATATCGCCGTTATCGGCCGCAAAGACGTCGCGGAAGTTCGCGGTCACACCCGACTCCTCCTGCGTCCAGGTAAGGCCATTGAAATTCATGACGATCCCGCTATCACCAACCGCCCAGACGTTGTCATTCGCCGATCCGTGAATCGCACGTAGAACCTTATCCGTTGTGGACGGTTGAATGTTAAAGGAGCTGCCATTGAACCGATAGATACTGCCGTCAGTACCAACCGAGAAGACCGACTCTGGAGTCTCTCCCCAGGCCCCCAGCAGATTTCGCGTGATACCCGTGGGAAGTAGATTCCACTCCCCTTCATCGAGCAATAACATACGGTCATCTTCCGGTTCGGTAAGATCCCGTCGCAGTACTACCGAATAGGGGGTGTTGTCTTCGGTGAAGCTCATGGCTCCGGCCATGATGGTGTACGAAGCATCCTCGATATCTCCCGCAAATCCCACGGGTTGGCCTTCCACGAACAGAGTGTTGTCGGAATAGGCAAACGGAGCTACGGGCGCATGGAACACACCGTCCGACCCAAAGTCGTAGTAGATCCAGCCGTATAAGAAATCAGCAACGTCGAGCGGTGGATCTTCCAAACGTAGCTTCAGGGTCCGGCTCAAGGGAATGTTGAGATCGATATCGATACCCTCTGCGATTTCGCCGGGGATCAGATTCAGGTGACGGTACACGCCCATTACGACCGGCGTGAAGTAGGGGATCATATTCGCGAGAACAAACTCCGGATCCACGGGATCCGACACATTCTCCATAAAGCCACCAAGACATACGATGGCCACTTCACCTGGATAAGCGAGAATCGTATAGGTTCCCAGTTCGTCCACAACCGCGCCATTTCCCGGGGGTAGCCGCTTGGAGAACATTGACGGTTTTGTGCCCTCGCAAACCACCACCTTTGTTCCAGGGGTCGGTACACAGCGAGAGGACTGGCCATAATTCTGGCAGGCCGAATTCGTCGGGCAGTCCTGGTCTGCATTACAAGCCATAAGACAACGCTTGCCCTGGCTCCCGATATCAAAACATGCAGCCCCTTGAATCCCACATTGGTCGTCAGAATCACAGGGTAGGCAATGACTTGGATCCGAGCCCTGTCCCATGCTGCAGGGACCAGGTGGCCCCACAATATATTTGCCAAGACCAAAGACCTGGCCCTTGACCAAAGGCGGAGTGATGCCTGCTCCAGGACCCATCGAAGGGGGACTCAACTCCGTCAGATAGATGGTCACATTCTCCGCATCAAAGGCGACAACAGAGTTGTTCTCGTATCCCTCTTTGGAGACACTGACCATCTGCTCGCCCTCCAGATTGGGTCCGCTGAAGGTGATCTGTCCATTGAGATTAGTAAAGCCCTGATACGGGGTCTGCGGTTCGCTGCCAACGATGACAAAGGCGTCCGGTACACCCGAACCGTCACCGCCCTTCAATACCGTGACGTTCAAGGCAACTTCTACGGGCTCACCCCACGTACCGCCGTACAAACTGACGGGGTCATAGTAGGTATATCCATTTAGTAATACAGCATCACCAATCGGCGTCACAACACGGACATCAACCGTTCCAATATTGCCCGGTGGCGTGCGAACGTTGAGTCGGGTTGGATCGATAAAGGTGATATGAGTAGCAGACTCACCACCGATGAAGACCTCGGAGTCATCGGTATACCCGATGCCGAGTACATCCAATTGGGTTCCGCCGGCAATAGAGCCTTTGTCAGGGGTTACGACATAGATATCCGTCCCACCCGAGGTATAGAAGAAGCCGTTCGCCAAATCGGCAGATTGAAGCCCTTGCGCTACTTCGACTTTCGCAAAGCCAGGGCTACCAGGAGGGGTGACCGCGTGGATCTCCGTATCACTGACAACTTCGACGTTCTGGGCCGGAAGAGCGGCCACAAAGACCTCCGCATCGCTCGCGAAGCCCATACCCGTAACAACAATATCCGTCCCACCTTCGATCGGACCATAGTTCGGGCTGACTTCAGCAACGGCAAAGGTACTCGTATACGTATAACCATTGCTCATCACACCCGAGCCCGTGGGGCTATATACGGAAACCGTCACAGCTCCTTCCGCTTCGACCGCTGGTGTAACAACCAATGCGCTCTGGGCCACCGGATCAATCCATTGGATTTCCGCCGGCTGATTGCCAAAACGAATCGATGTATCCAGGCTCGAGCCAAGCCCTGAAGCCGTGATGACCACCTCGGTACCGCCCAGAATCGGCCCGGAATGTGGCACCACATTCAAGATTTCTACGCCTGTCGGTGGCGTATCGTAATATACGTAGCCATCCATCGTAATTGACGCGCCATAGGATGTCGTCAGCCAGATATCCACGAAACCCACCGGAGACGGAGGGGTCGTGATTTCGATGGTATGGTCATTGACCAACTCAATGTCGTTAACCAATACCGTGCCAAAGCGTACTTCAAACGGCTCTACAAAACCGGCTCCTGACAAGGTAACCGTTTGTCCGCCCGCAGTCGGCCCCGCAGCCGGCACCACGGTGTGGACTTCCGGCGGTGCGGTATATTGGTATCCGTCCTTCAGGCTACCAATACCCGACGGTGTCGAAACAAAGATGTCCACAGATCCGGCGTCGCCTCCCGGGGTCAGTCCCAAGATGGTTCCATCGTCGATAACCTGTGCGTTGATCGCTAACTGGGGCCCGATCAGCAACATCGTATCGGAGGTAAAGCCACTTCCCTTTACCGTGATCGGAGTCCCACCATTGGCGGGTCCTTCTGCTGGAATGACCTCAGTGATCGAGACATCGTTATAATAGAGGAACGCATCATCCAGGCTGATCTGCTTCTCCTGTACCGGAAGCACCACGGTAACCCGCGCGAGACCTGGCGAATGCGGCGGAATCGTAACATTGATTCGATCGGGACCAAGCACGAAAACAAAGAGTCCTGCACTACCATCGAAAAGAACCTGTGCACCCGGCTCAAAACCATCACCATAGATCGTTACAATCGCACCACCGGAGACCTTACCTTTACTCGGTTCAATACTGTCGAAACGAAGTTCAACGGGCGGAGTAACAGCGGTGTCTTCTTCAACCGGCACATCCAATGATGGAATGATGACATCCCCGGGATCAATCGAGCCCGTATCCGTGGTACCATCCCCGGCTGTAGTCGAACCACACGCGGCGCAAAGAACCAGAAAAACAGCCAACGTCCCGTGCATCAAAAGGGTACGAAGTTGGGTATATGTTCGTGCGTACATAAGTCGCCTCCCCGCACCAGGATCAGAAATCCTGGTCGATTAACTTCAGGTCCTTCAAGTCCAGACCACCAGGATACCCATAGGATACGTATTGGTCATAGCCATAAACCGTGATCGCTATGGGTTTATCGGCATATACGCTGTGGACACCATCTTCAATCTGAATACGGGCCACATGGTACTCTGGTGTAATGGGATCGAAATAGAATGAATTGAGCTCGTCACCATCATAGGCCACAACCGCGTCCACGGGTGCGATGATGCTGACATGGTCGTAAGCATATTTGGGGGGTGCCAAGAAGACATAGTCGGTTCTATATTGCTCCACTGGAACACTGAGCATGAAGGCCGGGTCACCCGTACCTGCATCACCTTCACCTACACGACCATTCACGTTGGGGTCTGGTGCCTGTTCCGCAGCCAGATATTGCCCCAGGAGGATCGGTTTATCCGCCAGAACCTCAAAGTGGTATCGACTCTCGAATTCGTACCAATCCCCACGGTTGAGAATCGGTATATTACCCTGTGGTGGGTAGGTCGTAACGGTCGTTCCATCTTCCGCCGCAAGAATCCGCCAGCTATCCGATTCTAGATTCCGGTCAAAACTCTTAGCCGCTATATAATGCGTTCCCCAGGTTCGAACCGGGAACATCTGTTGTTCCATATGGTCGGCACAGCAGGTGATATACCCACTACAGTCCTCATGGCTGTCACAGGGTTTCGCCTGGCTGGCGGGAATACCCTGTTCAAGAGGCCAGGCACACGCTCCCTTATCAAAATCGCAATGGTTGGTATTCGGAACGTTACTCGCCTCACTTCCTCCGAACACCGCTACTTCGCGATCGGCCAGCACAAGCGTTCCCGTAAGGTCGGAGGCCGTCTCGTTGGTTTCGATATTCAGCACATCGAATTGCTGTAGACTGAATGAAGCCGAGTCACCCGCATTCATAGAAGCGATAATCGGCTGGCCATCAGAACCTTTTTCCGTGGACGCCAGGGTCTTGCCTGTGACCGTCACCGTCACATTGGTTTCACCCGGCCGGGCCGCAACCACCGTGAAGTACCCACGTAGACTGTCAAAGGTCTGCTCTCGGGTCATGACAATATAATATTTGCCAAGGACGTTCTCGGGCAGAAGCAATGACGCATCATTGGAGAACACATTCACATTCTCCAGTGGATTGAACTGGTACGCAGTAATAGGAATACTGGCATCAAGCTTATAGGCCAGGGGCGCGATAACCGTACCATTGATGTTGCGGGCCGGTAGATTAAAGATGCGAAGCCCTCCCGGCGGAACCGGCGAAAGGTCGAGAGGCTGGCCGCTGCTATCTTCAGTAACCGGTCCATGCACGGTAGCGATTTCGATCGTTGCAGGTCGTTTGTCATCTGGATTGCTTACGGCAATGGAATACTGCGCTCCCTGCGCGTCATAAAAGCCGCGAGGCCCCCCCGGCACGAAGGCGTTGTCCAGATCAACCGCCCAATATTCGCAGCCCATATAGGTCTGGAGTTTGCTCGCCAATTCGCAAAGAGCCTGGCAGACCCCTTGTTCACAGCGGTGACCCGTAACCGCACCATTGCATTCCTGGTCAAGCTCCCAGCCCGCCCCGGTTTCATTACAACGTTCGACATTATCGTCGTCCAGACAGCGCTTTTCATTGGGGGTACATTCGGTACAGTTATCTCCAAGGCAGACGCTCTGGGCCCCATCGGCACCCGTGCAGTTGACCGGAATATAGCCGGTGCCGTCGGACGAGCAGCGGAGCACCTGATAGCCATTCGATGGGTTGCAACCGTTCTCGGTTCCGGGACAGCAAACCCCTCCTTCCGGGATCACGCAGTCGCCCGTATCGGAGTCTATGTCCCCCGGTGATACATCTGCAGAAGTGCAGTCTTGAACCGCTGGATCACAGACGGTCCCGTTGTCATTTCCACAGGAGAAAACACCACTCAAAAACAAAATGAAAAGAGTGGGCAAGAATATACGACAAGCCTTCATCAACCAACCGTCCATGCCAAAGCGCACCAAAGAGTACCCAAGCAGGCACCAGCCATCAAGCAGAACCTGCAAAATAGTTGAAAAGACAGTCTAGGTATTCAGGTGTCCAGTAGCGAACGTACCAGGTTTTCGGCCTGCGCTCGACTCTCTATTCGCCCGTCTAATTGCCCGTTTTCCAGCGCATAGAGGGCTATTTTGAAGCCCGGACCCGGTCTATATCCGAAGGATTCGAGATCGGCTCCCGTCAATAATAAGGAGGGGCGTACTGACGATTCACTCATTCCATCCAATGCTGCCATCTGCTGCGAAATCACATCGGAACCGCCATTAAGATGTTCCTGAGCGGCCGCGATCGCAAAGCCATCGGCACCACCATCGGTACGCCCCAATCGAATCCAGACATGGCGCGCCAGAGACTCATCTGAGCAAAGGCCATGTACCGCAGCCAGGGCTGTGAGTACGTGCAGATTCTCCGCGCGGCTTAACCGTAACCGTGACAGCCGCACGGCGGCATTCGGGAAGAGCGTTTCAAGGCAGGAGCGAGCACCATTACATGCACTACAAGCGCCGGGGTCGGGTTGGTCGGTTCCAGCCAACAGGGCGGCTAGACGACCAATAGCACCAAGTTCGGGGCGGATCTTGAGGGTCGCCGCCAACCGACGGCGGTCCGTCTCGCCACAGCAATCCACAAGAACAAACGGGATCAGCCCCGCTTCCTCAAGCCGAACGAGCCCCTCAATGACTTCGTCCGAAGCCACAATCTTAAGAAATTCATCCCGGATCCGTTCTGCACTTATACGTTTCAGCTTGGCAGCGAATCGGCAAACTGCAGCCCAGGTCTCCTCTTCGATACCAAAACCAAGTTCTGTCGAGAACCGAACGGCGCGCAGAATGCGAAGATGGTCCTCCTCAAATCGGGCATCGGCATTGCCGATGGCACGAATCTTCTGGCGGTTCAGGTCCCCTAAACCGTCGACATAATCCACCACCTGGCAGCTACGGGTATTATATAATAGCCCGTTTATCGTGAAATCGCGCCGCGCCACATCTTCGACGACATCACAGAATTGGACGCCTTCCGGTCGCCGACCATCTCGATACGTCATATCTCGGCGAAATGTAGAGATCTCATAATAGTCAGCATGAGAATAGGCCTGCATAACGCCAAAGGCCCGGCCCACTGCGATGGTCCGGTCAAAGAGCTTCTCGATCACCTCGGGGACTGCATTTGTCGCAATATCATAATCTCGGGGCCGGCGACCGATAACCATATCGCGGACGCAGCCTCCTACGAGATAGGCCTCGTATCCAGCGCTGATCAAGCGATCAACGATAGCCAATGCGCCAGGATACCGCTCGTCTTCCGAGGGCGGAGCCAATTCAAGTTCGACCACGCGGTCCGCGCTCGTCATGAATTTCTCCCCTGATGGAATTGGGCAACCATCTTCTCCAGATCAACCACCCCATCATAGATGGCTTTCCCGATGATTACACCATGAATTCCCGCCTCCCGCGCATTCCAGAGGTCGAGCACATCTTCCTCCTTCCCAATTCCACCGGAAGCGATGACAGGGGTGGGCTTGACGAGCCGCGCCAAAGCGGTCGTATGTTCAATATTCGGCCCTCGGCCCGTACCGTCGCGGGTAATATCCGTATAGATGATCCCAGCGACCGGAAGTTGAGCTACACGAAGCGCCGCATCATCCAGGGATTCGTCCGCCTCCCTCAACCATCCGTCCAGGGCAACCGTATCTCCACGCGCATCCAATCCCACGAAGATCCGGCCTGGCCAGCGCCGTATGATGCGAGCCGCCGTATCCGGGTCTTCGAGAGCAACCGTTCCCAGGATAGCTTCGGACACCCCGACGGAGAACAGTTGCTCGACCTCCTGTTCCGTACGGACTCCACCACCAACCTGAACCGAGATCCCCGCTTCATTGACGATGCGGGCAATCGTATCCAGATGAACCAACTGCCCCTGACGCGCACCGCTCAAATCGACCACGTGGAGCCGCTGGATACCCGCGTCTCGAAAGCGTCGTGCCACTGCAACTGGATCGGGAGCAACCTCTGCCGCCGTATCATAACCTCCCTGCCAGAGCCGAACCGCACGACCGTCCAGCAGGTCGATGGCCGGTATAACCCGGAATCCAATCGAAATCGGGTCCGAACAAAAGTCCTGGTTCAGGGTGTCCAATGACAGAAAGCCTCTAGCAACTTTAATCCAGATTCTGAGCTCTTCTCGGGATGGAATTGTACCGCTATAAGTGCGTTCTTGGCCACAGCCGCCGTAATCGGCTCCTCATTCGCGTCTGGTCGAACGATTGCCAACACATCTTCCGGTGCCTGGCATTGGGCATGGTAGCTGTGAACGAAATAGAAGTAGGGACCCCGTCCGGCCGAAGCCAGAACCGGATGGGAGCGAAGCAGATGAACTGGACACCAGCCCATATTGGGTACCTTGCGTTCTGCGGTCCGCTGCAAGCGAACTACGCGGCCCGGCAACCAATCCAGCCCTGACACCGGCCCGAATTCTTCGCTCTCGGAGAACAAGACCTGCATGCCCACGCAAATGCCAAGCAAAGGTCGTTCCCGTTCCCGAAAAGCGAGGAGTGCCGTAATCAGCCCTGACCGCTTCAACTCAGCCATGCAATCTCCGAACGCCCCCACCCCGGGTAGGATCAGTCGGTCCGCAGATAACACTACGTTGGGATCGCCACTTACCCTCGGCGTCTGCCCCAGGTGTTCAAGGGCGCGTACCAGGTTCGGCAAGTTGCCGGCACCGTGGTCGACAACAACAAGACCACTCATAGCGAGGTTTAGACCTCAGTGCGAGACCGCGCCGCTGCCTCTCCGTCCATGACTCCTCGGACGTATACGTCAATCGCTTCGCTGTCACGGTTTTCGAGATCCACGAATTCGATCCCCACACCAAGCTCACCATCGTCGGTGGGCTCAATTCGCGCGATACGACCGGAGAGAGCCAGGCTGCGATCCACTCCAGGAAGGGTCAACTCGAGATTGACGTTTTCGGTTTCCAGAAATCGACCGAGATTAAATGATGCATCGCGCACCAGCATCCCCGTCGCAGAAAGATATATAACTGGAAGCTGGTGGCTGGTTCCGTCACGATGCTCGATCACGTCTAAATATACCCGTGCCCGAATCGCTTTACGCCGTTCACCACTGAATTCTTCACTCATTCCATCCTCCCTGGAGCCCTCGGCCCAGTACAGCCAAACCCGTTGTCTGAGCCGGTGTGACGTACCGTTGACATAGGAGCCCTGTCAAGGATTTTCTGGCCATGCACCCGACCCATTCCCGGTGAAACCGTGCGTCGATCTAGCCCATAATTTTGATCTTTGTTGGCGTCCTATGCGTTTGTGGAGGCATCCAGCCCGGTTGGCATTGCAAAGGGCGCATTGTTCTTGCAGGAATTTCACCGCTCCTGTATGACGATTCTTGGTTTTTTTCCCGGGTATTATTCTTGGCGAAACAACAGTTTCCGCAACCCTTTGGAAAATACATCCTTCTAGAGAAGATTGCCCTCGGAGGGATGGCCGAGATCTTCCGCGCAAAAACCATTGGCGCAGAGGGGTTTGAAAGAGAAGTTGCGATCAAGCGGATCCTGCCGCACTTCACCGAAGACCCGGCGTTCACACGCATGTTTATTGATGAAGCCACCATCGCGGCCAAGCTCCATCACGCCAACATCGTACAGATCTTCGATTTCGATAAAATCGATGAGACCTATTATATCGCAATGGAATTTGTTGAGGGAAAAGACCTCAAGAAAATCCGCGAGCGCTTAAAGAAATCGAAAGGCACGGTGGACATCTGGCAAACGGTGTTCATCGGGATCGAAGTGGCAAAAGCACTGGGCTATGCCCACGCACGAAACCATAAGGGCAAACCACTCAACATCGTTCATCGGGATGTTTCACCACAGAACATCATGCTTACCTACTCCGGAGAGGTTAAGTTGACGGACTTCGGGATCGCGAAAGCGGCCGAACGATCCACCCATACCAAGGCTGGTACCGTCAAAGGCAAATGCGCCTATATGAGCCCGGAACAAGCCCGTGGGAAGCATCTCGATCAACGTAGCGACCTATTTGCCCTGGCCGTAATTCTCTGGGAAATGGCAGCAGGACGGCGCTTATTCGCAGGTGAAACAGATTTCGAGACCCTCAACAATGTGTTCAAATGTGAGGTCAAACCTCCATCAACATACAACGCATCCATCCCGGACGCGCTCGACAATCTATTGCTTCGGGCCCTGAGCAAGGATCCGGATGACCGATTTGCAGACTGCGGCGAGTTCCAACGCGAACTGAGCCGCTTATTCTATTCGTCTGTCGAGAACCTGGAAGAAGTCTCTCTTCACAAACTCATGCATATTCTGTTCGCAAGCGAGATCGAAGACCTTGAAGAGGCAGAGATCGGCAAAACGGTCATGCTCCAGGACCTCGCTCGAGCGCATCGGATTGCGACCGGCAAACCGGTCACGACCGAAACAACACAGGAGTCAAAACCCGGCCCATCGGCCCCCGCGGACGAGGTAGATGCCGGCGAAACCGTTGCCCTTCCCGCCCTCGACGGTGTTGTGGATACCACACAAATCACCGATGAGGATCTGAAGGCAACGTTGCAGCTCTCGGACTTGAAGGACCAGGCGCTGGCCCAGCTCAACCTGAACAGGGCTGCAGCAAGCGATAACACGGTAGCGCTTCCAGAGGGCGAAGAATTCATCGATCTGGAGCCGGTCACCAGCACGGATGCAGGCGTCATCACCGATTCCCACACAGGCTTTCAAGCCCCTGGTAAGGGCCGTAAGGCGATCTTATGGGCTCTGGCCATCCTCGTACTTGTGGGAACCGCAGTCACAGCATTCATCCTCATAAACCCGAATTCGGCCATGACACCGGACCCCAATATCCCTGAGCATTGTGCCGACGGCAAAGGCCATGTCAACGAAACCGACGTAGACTGCGGTGGGGTCTGTAATCCTTGTGACATCGGAAAAGAGTGTTCGGTAAACGATGATTGTGACGAAGGAGAATGTAATAAAAAGATATGTATCGGCGCCGTGGACGAAAACGCCCTGCATACGGTTGTCTTCACCATTGAGCCTCCGGCCGATGGAGCCGAATTGCTTGTGACCGTCGAAGGGACAGAGGTTGAAGCGAAGCGTACCGGCGACAATACATACGAAGTCACCGATATCTCACCGATCGCCACGGTCATCGCCATTGTTGTAATCGACGCCGTAGAGTCTACAAAAACCACCTTTGTGTCTACCGAAGCGCGCAGCGAAAAGATCCTTCGACCGCCCAATCTCAACGAATCGAACGTCAAGATACTCAAGGTAATAGCGGCCGGCGCAACGATCCGTATCAACGATCGCGACAAAGGGAAGGAAAGCGGTCAATACGCCGGATACGAAGGTGACAAAATCAAGGTCGAAGCCAACTACAACGGTCATATCGAAACCGAAGAGTTCCTTCTCGGCGAAACGGATACAATGGACTTTGGCCCTGCAAAAACCCGCCCGGTTGTGAAAGTCCAACCGAGCGATGCCCTGGTCAAGGTAGATGGCGTTCCCCTTACTGGAGGTCGTGATGAACGGCCCTATAAGGTGTATAAGGGCTCGGAAGATCGTCCGCTCGGAGCCACCATTATGGTGGAAGCAAGTCGAAAGGGATGCGACCCCAAACGGCTGGAATTCCGACTCAGCCGCGCAGATGCGAAGGGACGAACCGTGGACCTTGAGGGGCCGGACTGTAAAGCCCCCAGACCCAGGTTTGGCTATATTTCCATCAATGCCAACCCCTATGCCTACGTATTCATGGGGAGCCGAAATATCGGCACGACTCCCATCACTCGAAAACGGATGAAACCCGGACGATATACCTTTATCCTTCGACGTTCCTTTGATGGCCCTGCGGTCCGCAGGACCGTTACAATCAAAGCGGGCGAACACCAGAGACTTCTCGGCATTGTGATGCCCTGAGTCACGAGACTGGATTACCGATGGGACGTATAATCGTAAGCGTGAGCCTTGTATGGCTATGCCTGTTGGTGATCGGCTGTGAGGGACGGCCCACAGAGCGGACCCACCAGATCTGCCTTCCCAAGGGACAATGTCCCGACATCGTCCGCACCGCTATGACGCAACCACAAGCCAATATAGAGGAAGGCCCGAGCCGTATCGAACGGGGCAATAAGTTGTATCAGCGCTTATGCGCGGATTGTCATGGTACCGGGGGAGAAGGGATCCCGGCGAAGAGGTCGAGAGACCACACCGATCCGATATGGCAGGACGGCATCTCTGATTCGAAGATCCGAACAGCCATGCTAGAAGGGCTGGGTATGAAGATGCCCGCCAATCCATTTCTTCGACCCAACGACGTCCGAGACTTGACGGTGTTCATCCGCAGTCTCCGTCGCGCTTCACCTCCGCCCAGCCCCTACGAAGCCCCCCAATAAACCAACCGCAAAATCCTTGACGATGCCCCTGGAACCTGTGACCGTTCCGCGGAAGTAGGAGGACAGTATGGACACGACAATCACGATGTGGCTGGGGATAGCCTTTCTGGTGCTGGGAATCATCGCCGTAGTTATGCAGGCATGGCTCTGGAGCTTCCCAATGGTTCCCGATCCAGGCGGCCCCGATCCGAACGGTAAAAGCACGGCTCCGAAACACTGGACGCAGTTCCATCGTATCGTGGGATTAGCCTATGTGATCATCTACATCATCATGATGCGGGAGATGATTCCACGCTTATGGGAGTACCAGACCGAATTGCCGGCCCGTACCATCTTCCATGCGGTAATGGGCATATCCATCGGATTTATTCTGGTAGTTAAGATCTCCATCATTCGCTGGTTCCAACACTTTGGAAAGGCCCTCCCAGCCCTCGGCACATGGCTGCTCTACTGCACCGTCATGCTATCCGTATTATCCATTCCGTATGCTCTACGGGCCCATGGTATTGGCATGGCTTCCCTGGCCAGTGGAATCGAAAAAATCCGTTCGGATATGCCGAATGTCGACTTTGACGACGAGATCATGGCCTGGGCGACCACCCTGCCTGGGATCTCCCAAAACGACACACCGGAGGAGCAGAAAACGAAGCTCGTGGAACATCTGGCGACCAAACCGGCCCTGTCCAAAGGGCGCCGGGTATTGATGACCAAATGTACCTCCTGCCATGATCTCAGGACCGCAATCGCTCGACCACGGCCCGCCAGCGCTTGGCATAGCGTGGTCGTTCGTATGGCGCGTAAGCCCACTATCCACACTCCGATCGACGGGGAAGATATGGCCACGGTTACCGCCTATCTGATCGCTATTACACCCGATCTGAAAAACGCCGCCAAGAAACGAAAGACTACCGCCGCGCCGGCCGCCACAGCCAACACCGGGGAAAACGCTTTAAGCGCCGGGGATCTGGCCAAGATGAAGGAGACCTTCGACGAGGTTTGTACGGATTGTCATGAGGCCGAGAAGGCCTTCGAATGGGGTACGGAGCTCAAGCCAGAAGCTCGAACCCTCGAAGCCTGGACCGACCTCACGAATTCCATGATCGAAGAGATGGGCGCCGAATTCAACGAAACGCAGGCAAAGGCGGTAATTCGGTACCTGCACAACTTCTGTGGAGATGCGACTCCGAACGGAGCCTGTGCTCCCTGAGAAACGGCTTCGGACACCACTTTAAAAGTGATGCCGGACTTCGACGCTTCCGACTAGAAGTTCCCCAGAGAAATCAAGGTTTCCCACCGGATCCGCCGGGTCGGTTTTTTGGACCGCCCGTGGATCGAACGCCTCAAGACGAGACGGGCGCCTCAAGACGAGACGGGCGCGCGACGGGTTGGTACAACCCAATACCCAGGGCAATACGGTTCTTAAAGAATCCTCCCAGTAGCAGACTGCCCCCAAGGACAATACCTGCGTTACTCGCAGGAACGACGGCCGGATATATTAAGTCTGAGCGAGCTTGTTTGACGGTCAAATCCGGCGAAACCCCCATCGCTCCGAAACCAACGGACGTTCGGCCACTCCGAATGAGCCCAGCCGGATTATAGAATACGGCGTGGTAGCTATCCGTTGTAGCTGTACGTGCGCCCGCCGTTGCAATGCCCCGCGCGCCAAACCCATAGACCAGAAACGGAGAAGACTAGCCACGCGCCGGATACCCAAGAAAAACCAAAACCAACAGATACCCGAAGAGGCGAACCCCTCGAAAGTACTTTTGTCTTTGATTGAATGGCACGAAGGTATCCAACACAATTTCACTCAAGAACACCACATTCGCGTCGATTCGAACAAGGGGGAATTAGCCACGTCTGATTCGTGGCATATTCGCCCACATCTTCGTCCATCACCGGTCCCCTGCGTACGGGTACCAGGAACATTCAAAACCAACTCCTCCAGGAATCCGAACCATGAAGCACCCGAAACGCCACGTTATGACGCAACGTAGAGCCCATCCCAACCGTCTTCAACTGGTGTTGACCGTTTCGTTGGCTTTCATCCTGCTGGCAACCCTTATGCCCGAACAGGCCTACGCAAAACGTCCCATTATTTTTGATTCCCCCCGAGGCATCGCAATGGGTGGAGCTGTCGCGGCTGGAGGAACAGGCTGGGCAGCCCTTGTTCACAACCCGGCCGCACAAGGCTATTCACGAATATACGAGGGCAACCTGGCGTACAACTATGGGGATGGGGCTGAGCAAGCCATGACCGTATCCCTGACCGACGACGCTCTTCTCAACCCACGAATGGCCTTCGGTATGAGTTATACCCGCGTGATGGCGGACGTAGAGGGATATGACGATTCTCTGACGAGCACTTTTTTCCGTTCCGGCCTGGCGATGGCCGAACGAACACAGGGACTGATGTACTCTCTTGGCGCCTCCTATCACCACTCAAAGATGGCGTACCTGGATACAAGCGATCCCGACGCCATCAAAGAAAACAGCAATACGGCCTGGAATCTCGATATTGGAGGGCTGTTCATATTCCAGAACAACTTCCGGGTAGCATTCGTCGGAAGAAACCTCCTCGACCACGAAAACATCGGACAATTACGAGAACTTGTCGGTGCCGCTGGGATGGCCTTTGGTCCCGTATATCTGGAGTACGACCTGACAGGTACCCTCGATCCAGACCGTGATGACATCCCGCTTTCCCATGGCGTCGGACTAGAAGTCCGTCCCAACCCCATGGTCCCTATCCGCGGCGGCTACACCTTCGATACCGCCACAGACCAACATATTGTGTCTGGTGGCGTTGGTTTTCGGAGTACGAGCTTCGGCTTTGATATAACCTACGCGCAAATGGTCGCTGGGGGTGACGAATACTGGGTCGTGGGGAGTCTCACATATATCCCCCAATTACCCGGAATGCGACGGTAATCGGCTATTTTTGATAATGTAGGCAAAGTGGCCAGGATTACTCGGGAAGTCGCACGCAGACCTTGACAGCCCAGTCCCTTCTGGGTATTTCCGCCCATTCCCCATACAATTTCAATTATGAATCCGTTAGGCTGAGATTGGTGGGTCAGTTCATTTAGAGAAGTACTTTGGAGACAATATGAGCCAGTCCAACTTCGTGTTTACATCTGAATCGGTGACGGAAGGCCATCCTGATAAGATGTGCGATCGGATCTCGGATTCGATTCTCGATGCATTACTCGAACAAGATCCTACAGCGCGGGTCGCCGTGGAAACATTGACCACGACGGGGCTAGCCGTACTGGCGGGTGAGGTCACCACGTCGGCTGTTGTGGATTACCGGACGGTTGCACGTGAGACCATTCGAGACATTGGCTTTGTGTCGAGCGATATGGGCTACGATGCCGATACCTGCTCGATCCTGCTATCGATCGGTACCCAGTCTCCCGATATCGCGCAAGGCGTCAACTCTGGTGAAGGTCTGTTCGCGGACCAGGGCGCCGGAGATCAGGGCCTTATGTTTGGATATGCGATTAACGAGACCCCCGAGCTTATGCCACTCCCCATCGCCCTGGCTCATCGTCTGGCGGAACAGCTTGCAAAGGTCCGAAAGAATGGCACCCTGCCCTTCGTCCGACCGGACGGAAAAAGCCAGGTATCCATCCGATACGAGAATGGTAAGCCCACGGCGGTAGATACCGTCGTTGTGTCCACCCAACATGACGAACATACGAGCCATGACGACGTGTGTAGTGGTGTTATCGAACATGTAATCAACCCGATTATTCCAAGAGAACTTATACATCGGGATACCCGGATTCTGGTGAATCCCACCGGACGATTTGTCGTAGGTGGCCCGATGGGCGATGCCGGTCTCACCGGTCGCAAGATCATCGTAGATACCTACGGTGGATGGGCTCGCCACGGTGGTGGTGCCTTTAGCGGCAAGGATCCCACAAAGGTGGATCGCTCAGCAGCCTACTTTTCCCGCTACGTCGCCAAGAATGTAGTGGCCGCAGGTATTGCAGCCCAATGCGAAATCCAGGTGGCCTACGCCATTGGTGTCGCGGAGCCCGTATCCGTTCTCATCGATACGATGGGAACGGGAGTGATCCCCGATGAACAAATCGCTGGAATCGTCCGCGAAGTGTTTGATTTCCGCCCCCGGTCGATCATCGAGTCCTTGCAGCTGCAACGTCCGATCTTCCGCGACACATCCGCCTATGGTCATTTCGGGCGGAATCTGCCGACCTTCACGTGGGAGCGCTGTGATCGCGCCGAAATCCTGCGGAAACTGGCAGAACAGGCCGCCTGAGCGAAATCCCCGTTCCTGCGATCAGCTTAATCGTCCCAGACTACGGACTGCCTCTACGGAACGTTGCCAGCGATTCTTCAGGGGCTCCACATACGAGCAGTCGGCAGCCGGCTGAAAGGTTCGTTCCGTCTGCCATCGGCTTCGAATATCGTCGAGACCTTCGAAGATACCCACGGAGAGCCCCGCAAGACAGGCTGCACCAAGGGCGGTAGTCTCCAACTGCCGGGGCCGTATCACGTCCGTACCGAGCAGATCACTCTGGATCTGCATCAACAGATTGTTATTGGCCGCACCGCCATCCACCCGAAGGGCAGGAAGAGTACAGCCCGAATCCCGAGCCATGGCGGATACCAGGTCCAGACAGGATAGTGCGATTCCATCGAGGGTCGCACGAGCCAGATGGGCACGAGTGGTACCACGGGTCACGCCCAATACAGCTCCACGAGCCTCACTATCCCAATAGGGTGCTCCCAATCCAACAAAGGCCGGAACCACAACAACCCCGTCCGATGAGGATACAGAGGCCGCCAGGTCCTCAATATCCGGCGCCGTCTCGAATAGCTGAAGTCCGTCCCGCAGCCATTGAACAGCCGCACCGGCGATGAATACACTTCCCTCAAGGGCGTAGGTCGTCGTATTGCCCAGTTTCCATGCCACTGTCGTCAACAGCCCAAAGTCGGAAGAAATCGGTTCCTGGCCGGTATTCTGAAGCAGAAATGCCCCGGTTCCATAGGTGCACTTCGTATCTCCTGGTTCGAAACAGGCCTGACCAAATAAGGCGGCCTGTTGGTCTCCTGCCATTCCACAGACAGGAATTCCATCGGGCAGGCCGACAACATTGTGGGTCTGGCCATAGTATTCACTGCACGAGACCACCTCGGGAAGTACAGCGGCTGGGACAGTCAGATGCTCGGCAAGCTCATCATCCCAACAGCCGTCGTGAATGTTGAAAAGCAATGTGCGAGAGGCATTGGAAGCATCGGTGACATGTCGCGCGCCAGCCGTCAGTTTCCAGACGAGAAAGGTGTCAATTGTGCCAAAAGCGAGTTCACCTCGCTCCGCACGAGCACGAGCCCCATCCACATGATCCAGCTGCCAGGCGATCTTCGTTCCGCTGAAATAGGGATCCAGAACCAGGCCGGTCCGTTCCTTGAATAAGGGTTCAAGCCCCGCATCCTTCAGCTCCGATGTTCGATCTGCCGTTCGCCTACACTGCCAGACAATCGCATTATGAATGGGCTGACCGCTCTGCCGGTCCCAGATCACCGTGGTCTCGCGTTGGTTGGTAATACCAATGGCTGCGATTCGTTGCGTCGCGTCCGGCACTTCTTCCAGTACATTCTTAATACTCTGCTCTACCGAATGCCAGATCGCAGCTGGATCATGCTCGACCCAACCGGGTTTGGGGTAGATCTGAGGAAACTCCACATTGGCCCGTGCCAATACCTGAAGTTCCGCTGTTACCAATAGGGCGGTGCTTCCAGTCGTGCCCTGGTCCAATGCCAAGATCAAACGGTCGTCCATGCGCTCCCCTCTGACTACGGTATGGGGTGCACATAGCCCGCAACTTGCAGCGCGTCAATGGAAGAAGCGTCTTTACCTATGCAAAATTTGTCCGGTAGAGTCCCGAGAATCCCCAACCAGATCAAACGAATCCATGAGTTCGCACGATTCATCCAACACCCCAGGTCCACCTGCCATACCATTCAGCGCCCCCACTGGGATGCTGACGGACGGGCTGGACATCTTGAAGCATCTGATTCGGATCGACACGACCAATCCTCCAGGAAATGAAGAAAAGGCGGCGGACCGCTGCGCTCAATATCTTCAAGAGGTCCACATTCCATCCCACTGTCATGATGCCGCGCCCGGGCGAAGAAACCTCATGGCCGAATTCGGCCCCGCCAACTCCGAAGCTCTTATTGTTTCGGCACATCTTGATGTTGTACCGGCCGACCCTGATTGTTGGGATCATCCACCATTCGATGCCGTCGAAGCCGATGGCTGTATCTGGGGACGTGGAACCATCGATATGAAACATGTTGCCGCCTACGGTCTGGCGATCATGCGTCAGTTGGCACGAAGCCAGACCACGATGGATCGCAGATTGCGTCTAGTCCTCTTTGCGGATGAAGAAGCGGGCTGCCAGCAGGGCTCACTCAATGTGGCCTCGAATCGTCCAGATTGGCTGCAAGGATATGCGGCTGTAACCGAGGTCGGTGGATTTACCATGCATGTGGATGGGCATCGGGTCTACCCCATCCAGGTGGCCGAGAAGGGATTCGTCTGGATGCGACTTCATATTCATGGGTCACCCGGTCATGGCTCCATGCCCCATGAGGACAACGCCCTTTTGAAGCTCGCTGAGATCGTTCGGCAAATCGGTAGACAACCGTTTCCGTTCCAGAGG
>Ga0310121_10000658_pt1 | contig 37239 bp, 22 predicted proteins | sample CB27_Tmax_986_MG_FD_203504 | JGI IMG/M metagenome (GOLD analysis project Ga0310121, IMG submission 203504) | Marine microbial communities from Western Arctic Ocean, Canada - CB27_Tmax_986 | ecosystem: Environmental > Aquatic > Marine > Oceanic | place: Canada: Western Arctic Ocean | collected...
AGTTGACTTTGCGCCGGATCACCAGCCACGACAACCCGGTCGCCAGAGCTCCGTTGGGCTGTGAGACCTTCCTGCGTGTCGAGACGCAAACCGGCCTGACGGGCACTTGCATCGAATCCATGGCATTTGAAACAGTGAGCGGAGAGAATCGGTCGAATGTCGCGATTGAAGTCGATTTCGCGACTCTCGGCGCCAGCTCTTCCTATCGGAATAACGGTCAACGCCACCAACAGAAGCCAACCAGGCTGTGGGGCAGGAATATGTCCCGAATTCATAATACAACCCGAAACGAGTGAGGTACTACTTCAACCGAATCGCAAACAACTCGCCGCAGAACGGGCCATAGTCTATTGTCACACAACGATCAACCATTGCTACAAAACGGACTGAAGCCCAGTCGGCGGCTATTTCGATACGCGGCACCGAAGGTCTAACCCCCATTGTAGCTAATCCACACCGGTTTTCCAACTCACTTACGGTTACGCTTGATCCACACAAGCTACCCGTTTTGAGCCCAGCCATCTGGTGATCAACTCGGGAATCTCCAGTCCTTGTCGTCCACGGCAGCCAACCATGTTTGATTTCTGATTCCGCGTACTCGCCTTTGTCTCACACGTCACCGCGTGGGCTGGGATTTGGGAACAGTTTTTGACACCAGGCACCTCTAAACCCGCTGTCTGCCAGAGAGTATTAAAACATTCACTGATAGGTTACAATCAAAGGCGTCGCCAAAGTGGCAGTCGCCGCTGTTGATCAGGCAGGACAATCTGAACATGAACCATGGTGTTTTTCACTTTTATGAACGCGCGGTGTAGCATTCTTGGTCTCCTGCTGATCACCGTCGCATCAGCCGGGGAAAAAGCCGACGACGGTGCCGTGTCGGACGGGGATTTCTCGCGCAGTTCCCAGGCGAATCCGCACTGGTCGTTCCAGCCAGTACAACGTCCTGAACTACCCATACCTGTCGACGGCGAGGTCGTTCGCAACGGGATCGATGCCTTTCTGCTTGACCAACTCCAGCGTGCCAAGGTCGTACCATCCCCCAAGGCCAGCCCGACCACCCTCATTCGACGGGTCACGCTCGATTTGATTGGACTGCCGCCCACGCTGGAAAAAGTCGACCATTTCCTGCGGGACGAGCACCCCGACCGATACGAGCGACTTGTCGACCGGCTGCTTGCTTCCCCCCACTATGGTGAACGCTGGGCGAATGCCTGGCTCGACCTGTGCCACTATGCCGACACTGATGGATATCTCACCGATCAGGCTCGTCCGGTCGCGTGGCGTTATCGATCCTGGTTAATCGATGCGCTAAATCGCAACTTGTCATTCGATAAATTTACAGTACAGCAATTGGCGGGGGACTTGTTGCCAGGTGCAACCGACCAGCAGCGTATCGCCACTGGATTTTTGAGGCAAACACTCAGCAACCGGGAGGGAGGAGCCGAACCGGAAGAATTCCGCGTCAAGCAGGTTGTTGACCGTGTGGAAATGGTGGGGACAATCTGGCTTGGATTAACCGTAGGTTGCGCACAGTGCCACGATCACAAATACGATCCGCTGGCACAGCACGAATTTTTTGGACTCTACGCGTGCTTGAACAATGCCGACGAAATAAACATCGACGTACCCCTGCCAGACGAAGCCGAAGCCTTTTTTGCATCACGAGGTCATTACCAGGCAAAACGGCAGGAACTTCTTGAACCAGTGCGCGAGGAACTGATCGATTTGCTGAAGCGATGGGAAACGAAATGCCTCCACGCACGTGATAACCCGGGTGAGGATCACGTTTGGGATCGGCGGTGGGAAGTGCTCGGATTGATTTGGGGCGGAAAACTTGGTGAAGGACAGTTGGAAGGCCAGGAAATTCTCAAACTGGCTTGGCCTCGCCGCTCTGCTCGACAGCTGAATGATTTGATCGATTACTTTGTCGAGCATGGCTCGATCATCGATCCAGAGGCTTTCAAACGTCTCGAGCTGAGCAACCTGGCTGAACAACTCCAGGCATTGAAGGAAGAATTCCCCCAGGCAACTCGAGCCCCAGTCATGCAAGCTGCTCTCACTCCACGACCAACTTACCTGCACCGACGTGGTGATTTTCGTGATCGGGGAGAACCGGTCGAGCCTGCGCTGCCCGGTTGCCTTCCCCCGTGGCACCCCTCTCAGGAAGATCCGCGACTGCCGCTCGCCCGCTGGTTAGTTTCACACGACAATCCGCTTACCGCTCGGGTAACCGTCAATCGCATGTGGCAAGAATTTTTTGGGCGGGGGCTGGTCGTTACGACCGAAGACTTCGGCACTCGCGGTCAGAGACCGGCACACCCGCAGTTACTCGACTGGCTTGCCCACGAATTCATGGAATCAGGGTGGGACATGAAGACAATGCACCGCTTGATTGTTTGTTCTGCCACTTACCGCCGTTCTTCCACACCTCGTCACGATCTCGTCGCAAGTGACCCGGAAAACATTCTCCTTGCCCGCCAGACTGCATTACGCCTCCCTGCCGAATCAGTTCGCGACGCCGGCCTGACCGTGAGTGGCCTGCTCCATCGCAGGATTGGTGGACCAAGCGTCCGCCCTTCCCAACCCGAAAGTGTTGTCCTGGAGGGATATGGTAAGGAAGGTTGGACACCGAGCCCGGCTCCCGATTGTTACCGGCGTGGTATTTATACCTACAAAATCCGCACCACACCGTTCGCTCAATCCGTGACCTTCGATGCACCGAATCCGAACGCGATTTGTACGCGGAGAGGCCGCTCGAACACTCCGCTGCAGGCACTCACGCTGCTGAACGACCCGGTTTTCTTCGAAATGGCGCAAGCTCTTGCAGATCGAATTCTTCAGGAAGCATCCCCCAACGACGCCGATCGAATCACCTACGGATTTCGCCTATGTATGGCTCGCCCGCCGACCCCCCAAGAGCATTCCCGCCTGACGAAATACTATCAGTCACAGTTTCAGCACTTCTCTCAGGACAACGCGTCTGTGGAAAACCTGCTCGATTGGGAGTTTACAGCCGACGTCACCGGCGCAGAACAAGTGGCAACCACGCATCTCTGCAGTGTACTTCTCAATCTGCACGAGTGCATTACACGAGATTGATACCCAGCTGCAATTCATAGCGACCATGCAAATCACGCCCATCATCAACCGACGGCACTTCCTGCAAGAATCGGCTTGTGGCCTGGGAACAATCGCCTTGGCAAATTTATTGCGTGTCGATGAGGCTAGCGGGGCTGACAATCCCTACGCGGTCCGAACCACGCATCATCGGCCGACGGCAAAAAACGTGATCTTTCTGTTCATGGCCGGAGGACCAAGCCAGATTGATTTATTCACGCCAAAGCCAAAAATGCGAGAGTTACACGGCCAGCCCGTGCCAGCAAGCTTTCTGCAGGGACTCGACGATGTACTCATTAAGGGCAGCGCGAGGGTCTTCGCATCGCCGAGAACATTTCACAAATCAGGGCAATGCGGCATGGAGTTCTCTGATTACCTCCCGCATCTTGCCACGTGTGCCAACCAACTCTGCATGGTCCGTTCCATGACGACCAATACCAGCAATCATCACCCTGGCCAACTGCTGATGAACTGCGGTGTACCAAATTTTGGACTCCCCAGCATGGGCTCGTGGGCAACCTACGGCCTGGGCTGCGAATCACGAAACATGCCCGCGTTCATCGTTCTTCTGTCGCGTTACAATTCGGGCGATTTGGGCGGCCAGGCCCTGTGGGACAACGCCTTCCTGCCAGCCCCGTATCGGGGCGTCACACTCCGCACCGAAGGTGATCCCATCCTGCATCTGGCGAGTCCCAAAAGTTTCAATCCCACGAGGCAGCAGCAGCGACTTGATGCAATTCATGCCATGAACCAGTTTCGCCGCCAACAACAGGCCGATCCCGAAATCGACGCGCGGATCGCCGCCTACGAACTGGCATTTCGGATGCAAACTGCCGCACCAGAACTGACGGATATCGCTGGTGAGTCACAGCATACGCTTGACGCCTACGGCATTGGCAAAAAACTCTCGGATCAATTCGGCAAGAACTGCCTGTTGGCCCGGCGCATGGTCGAACGCGGAGTCCGCTTTGTGCAGCTCTATCACTTCACCTGGGACGACCATTCAAACCTCAACCAAAACTTGAAAACGAACTGCGAGCGTACCGAACAGGGGGTAGCGGCCTTGATTCACGATCTTGACGAGCGCGGCCTGCTCGATGAAACGCTCGTCGTGTGGGCGGGAGAATTCGGGCGCACGCCCATGAACGAAGTCCGCCGTGGAATTAACCCGGGGTATGAAGGGCGAGACCACCATCCCTTTGGATTTACGGTACTGATGGCTGGCGGGGGTATTAAACGTGGGCATGTTGTAGGAGCCACCGACGAACTGGGATACCATGCGGTTGAAGACCCGTTCCACGTCCATGACCTGCAAGCGACCATCTTGCATTGCCTGGGTCTCGATCATCTGCAACTCACCTATCGGCACAAGGGACGCGATTTCCGCCTGACCGACGTGGGAGGTGAGGTCATGACAAAAGTCCTGGCTTAGTCAGGACAACACGACTGGCAACCACTGATTTATCCGTCGCTACAGCACTCCTCGGTAATCGTCCTAGTGGGCGATCACAACCCGCCGCTCGCCCAGTCAGTCAAGCGGGTATTATGGACCGGCCTTTTACAAATTCATGCGGAGTTTGGTCATGACCTGGAAAATCGCTGGCATAAATTTCGACCATATGCATATGGGAGATAACCTGCGGATGGCCCACGAGCATCCAAAGGCGGAAATCGTCGCACTTTGCGATGAACAACCAGAGCGGATGCGCGATGCAGTCTCCCGGTTCCAGATTCCCCAGGACCGCCTCTTTACGAATGTCGATGACTGTCTTGAAAAATCGCAGGCCGACATCGTGCTGCTTTGTCCGGAAACCAATACGCATCGCAGGTGGGTTGAAACAGTTGCCCCGCACGGTGTTCACATCATCCTGGAAAAGCCGTTTGCCGCGTCGCTTGCCGATGCTGATAAAATGATCGAAGTCACGCAAGCCACAGGAAAATTGTTTGCCATTAATTGGCCCATGGTGTGGTATGCGGGAAATCAAACCGCCAAACGGCTCCTCGACGAAGGAGCCATTGGCCAGCTGCGCGAAGTTCATTATTACGATGGCAATCGGGGACCACTTCACCACCTGGCCGATAAGGTCGAAGTCTCTACTGATGATGCCCAATTGGCTAAAGCAGACAGCTGGTTCTACAAAAAAGCAGCTGGCGGGGGGGCGCTGCTTGATTATCTCGGATACGGAACCACGCTTGGCAGTTGGTACCAGGGTGGCAGAATGCCGCTGGAAGTGACCACCGTTGTCGATCAGCCTCCCGGACTGGAAGTCGAGGAACACAGTATCACCGTGGCCCGCTATGAACACGGTCTCTCAAAATTTGAAACGCGGTGGGGCACCTTTACCGATCCGTGGGTTTTGCAGCCCCAACCCAAATGCGGGTTTGTGCTCACAGGAACCGAAGGCACAATCAGCAGTTACGATACGGAACCGACCGTCCGACTTCAAACCCGCGACTGCCCGGCAGGACGTGAACTTGCTGTCGATGCGTTGGCAAGCCCTTACCAAAACCCCATTCAACATGTGATTCACTGCCTGGAAACGGGTGAGGCCCTTGAAGGCCCTCTCTCGCCAGAGATCAGTCGCCTGGGGCAGCAGATTGTCGACGCGGCAATTCAAAGTGCCCGGGAAAAGCGAACTGTTCGCCTGGATACCGGTTCGTGAAACAACGACCTGAAGACAACTCGGCCGCCACGACAACGTTTGCTGCTCCCAGGGGCAAGGCCCGCACCTCGGGTACCGACGCTAACAGCTCGGTACACTGGGTGGCGTTGAAGATCCCTGTGATCGTGCCCGGCATTATGAAAATTGCTTCCGGTCGGTGCGATCCGCCGTAGATCACTGCCCTCTGGCGACCCCGTCGCTCCTGGTCCATAAGCACACCGCGCATTATACTGCCGCTTTCCGCCTGGGAGTAGCGTTATGAAGTTTGGTCAATTCTATCTGCTCGAGAATCCACCAGGCAAAGACCATTCGGTGGTCTACCACGAGGCTTTCGACCAGTTCCGCCTGCTGGACGAAACCGGTTGGGACGCGATCTGGCTGGCAGAGCACCATTTTGACCACCGGGTGCCGGAAGCGAATTATTACTCCATCACCCCGTCGATTCACACGATGGCTGCTTATGCCGCGGCGATCACCAAGCGGATCAAGATCGGTACGGCGGTCGTGGTACTGCCGTTTCATCATCCTGTAATCGTGGCCGAGGATTTTGCCACCGTGGACATCATGTCCAAGGGCCGGTTGCTGCTGGGCGTCGGTCGGGGCTACCAGTTCGAGGAGTTCTACAACTGGGGCCTTGATCTGGACGAAAGCCGCGATCGATTCCAGGAATCTCTGGAGATCATTCTCAAGGCCTGGACTGGTCCGTTTGAGCACGAAGGCCAGTTCTATCAGATTCGGCCCGTGAACGTCCTGCCCAAGCCAGTGCAGACTCCCCATCCCCCGATTTACGTGGCAGCAGTCAGTCCGTCCACGTACGAATGGGTCATTAAGAATGGCTACAACGTGCTGACTTCTTTTCTAGATCCCTACCCGAAAGTTTTCGAAGCGTACGAGCAATACCACAAGGTCGCCGAGCAAGTGGGACTCAGCGGAAAACTCGATTTTCCGTTGGCGCGATTTCTCTACGTCTCCGAGACAACCGCCCAGGCCCGGGAAGAGTGTCGTGAGTCGTTGCTCTGGTACTTCCGAACGCTACTGACGTCTCTGATCGCACCGCCCGCCGAGATTGCTCCCCCCGATCAGGACGAGGGCTTCTACCTGGACCTGCAGGAGAAGTTCCGCACGATCTCCTACGAACAAATCCTGGAGGACCACTCCGTCATCGGTGATCCGGACTACGTGACCGAACGGCTCAAGTGGATCGAGGCCAACACCGGCACCCAGCATTTCATTGGCTGGACACGCATGGGCAAACTCGCGCCGGAACTGGTCTGCAAGTCGTTGAGGATGTTCGCCGACACCGTGATGCCACAGTTCAAGGAGACGACGGTATGACGACAGAATCCGCTCGCAACGCCGACCTGGTCCGCGGGTGCATCGAGGCGATGCTGGCTGCCGACTGGCAGACGGTGGCCAACTCATACGCCGCTGATGCCATTCTGGTAGATCCGTTGTTGCCCGACCCGGTGCAGGGTCGTGACGCGATCGTCGCTCTTTACCAGCAGTGCCGCGAACACGAACCGGACATGGAGGGAGAAATCCTGAGCCTGATCGCAGCGGATGACAAGGTGGCGGTAGAGTTTCGCACGACCGGCACGATCCAAAAGCCCTTTCCCGACATGCCCGAAACCATCGTGGGCAAGCGCGTGGAGATTCCGGAAGTCAACATTATCGAGCTACAGAAGGGACAGATTGTCTCGAACACGGTTTACGCCGACACCGGCGCCCTAATGCGGCAACTCGACCTGTTGTCGACATGAACCCGGGTCATGCTCTTGAACCAAGTTCAAGAAATTACCAGCTATTCTTCACGCCACGCAGGCTGGGTAATGTGTACCAGTAGCGCCGCTTCTGGCACGACGATCGTGCCCTCGGTTCCCTTGGGAATATAGCCCAGGTCGCCAACTTCAAAGGCCAACGGCTCCTGGTCGGCAACATGCACCTCCAAGTAGCCCTCAACCATGAAGAAGACCTCGTCGTAGTCGAACGTCCAGTCGAATCGGCTGGGGGCCATATACTCGGTGAAACCGGCCGCAAGGTTCCTGTTCGGCCCCACAATGGGGTCCGACACCTGGACCTTGGCCCCGTCGACTTCAATTGGGGTCATGTCCCGTTGATTCGACTTCACGCGATGTACCATTGCAAGCTCCTTTTCGCTGTGCTGGCAACCACCACAGGTGCCAAGGATGAATATTCCTAAACCAAGATACGTTATCGAATGCGTTCGGGTCATTGGTAGTTTCTAGGTGTGAAGGCCCTGGCCGGAGCGCTTCACACGGCCCGTTTCCACAAGCTTCTTTCACACGTCCATGGGAAATTGCGGCGGGGGCTCATCCTCCCCTAGCCTGGTCCTGAGTCTACTACGGGTCGGTTCGCATCGCAAATAGCAGCACCAGGCAATGTTTGCCGATCCCAGTCACCGAATCCTTGAAGCGTTCGATCACCCAATCGAGTCGGGATGCACCGCTACTGGGTTTCACCAAGACAAAACAGCATTTCTTGGCGATGTTGGTCGTGCTGCATGGCGACCCGCATGTAAATCCGGTTGCGACAGCAAATTGGGGAAGCAAAAACTTCATCGCCCAGTTGGTTCTCGGCAACAAGTTGGAACTCGTCAGGGGTTGCCTTAAACACGAACGCGTGGCCACTTTCGTTGACCGCGAAAATCTGGTCGCCGACCAGCACAGGCGACGCCGTAAATGTGCCACCCAAACGAGCTTTCCACAGCTCTTTGCCCGTCTGACCCTCAAAGCACATCGCAATACCTGCATCTGCAACCGCAAATAGATAACCGTCTTTGACGAGCATCGAGGGAACATAGACCCGCACGTTGTTCTCCCATATGATTTCACCTGAACCATCCGCCCGGATTGCGTCAATATGGTTCTCGGGGTAGCCGCCACTGGAGTAAATCAGTTCGCCATCGGTCACCACCGATGTCACGCATTCGGTGGTCGCCCCTTGAATGTCCCACAGAGGGGTTCCGGTCAGTGGATCAAAACTGCTGACCCGATCACATCCCGTAAAAACAAGCTGATGACGGCCAGCAACCGGGAGGACAATGGGCGAGGTGTAATTGGGAGCTTCTGGACGTTCATGACGCCAGACCACATCACCTGTTGTTCGTTCCAGTGCCGTAATGGCACCCCCCCCCTTGTTATCGGCTGAAACAAGCACCAGCGGTCCAAACACCGCGGGTGACGAACCATATCCTTGATGCAATACGTAGTCGGAGATTTTCGTCTGCCAGATCTGCTTGCCATCACGATCCAAGGCCGTGGTATAGACCGCGTCGTGATTGTGAAAATTAACAAACAGGCGTTCACCGTCGCAGGCCACCGTTGAAGCAGCCTGTGAGCGTTTTTGATTCCCGCCCGGAACCAGCCCACCTTGATGCACCACTTGCTCCCATTGTTGCGCGCCAGTCTCCGCGTCGAAACAGAGCACAACCTGGGCATCGTTATGGCAAGTCGCCAGAAAAATTTGATCCCCGACCAGCGTAGGCGACCCATGACCGTGACCAGGCACAGGACATTTCCAAATGACGTTTTCGGTAGCACTCCAGGAGAGCGGCGGTCGCTGGTCGGCTGAGGCCACTCCGTTGCGGTGTAGACCGCGCCACCATGGCCAATCAGTCGCCTTGAGCGAGGCCAGGGCTTCGTCCTGCTGCTGCGATGGCCGAGCAGGTTCCGCGGAGACATTCCGCTCCGGGTTGGCAAACAGGAGTAGCATCCACAGCGCAAGGGGGCCAACCATCAACCGCGGAAAATAAAATTTTATGGCACGATTCATCGATGTGTACTCCTGCGCGAAACCACAAGCCGGCACCTAATTTGCTGAAGCTTCCCCTGGTGCATAAGGAATCGTGTGCAGCTGATCAACGGCAACATCGGCAACGCGCTGCGTTGATCCTCCAGGCCAAAGAATTTCAAGATCGACCGGACCGGTGTGGCTCCCCAGCCCAAAGTGGAGGACGGGATCATTTTGATTACCCTCACCGGTACCCGCTTCGACCTGGCGGGTGAGCGTTTGGTCCCCCATCGAAATCCGCGCCTGCGCTCCGACCGCATCGCGGTTGACATTTTTCCCATCGCCGACCAGTTTCAACTTGATCCAATGGTTGCCATTGCCGGTGTTCTCGAAGAGCTTGCCGCTGGTCACCAGGTCCAGATCGCCATCGTTGTCGTAGTCGGCAAAAGCGGCCTGGTAGGTGCTTCCCAACTCGGCAAGGCCGGCGTTCTGGGTCTGATTGGTAAAGGTCCAGTTTCCGTCATTACGATACAAACGCGGGAAATCACCCCCGTAGACCGTTGTGAAAAAGAGATCCAAATCGCCGTCGTTGTCGTAATCACCTAACACGGGCGAAGCATACGATTCCTGCCAGTCGTCTCCGTCCAGTTCCTTCATTAGTTCAAAATGATGTCCTTGTTGCGGGCCGAGATTGCGCAAGAACTTTGCATGATCCTGGCTACCGTCACCCCAGCCATGGCGGAAATTTCCGACAAACAGGTCGAGTTCTCCGTCATTGTCCAGATCACCCCAGGCCGAGCCAACCGTGTGGCCAAACGGAAAGGACCCCTCCGGCTCACCCCTGACTCCGAACTCGGCTCCCTGGTCAGAAAATTGACCGCTCCCATCATTGACATAGAGCCCATTCGGCTCGAGTCGGTAATTGGACACATAGACATCGATATCGCCATCGCGATCAAAATCAGCCGAGGTCACGCCGCGCGCCGGGCGCGGCCGGCCAGGGGTCACGATCGTATCGGGAGACTGGCTCCAGGTTACACTGAACGTTTCGTCGCCATTGTTTCGAAGCGTCGTGTCGGGATAGTAGGCGCTGGGCCATGTTTCGTAGCCCCCCTGGTAGAGATCCAGATCACCATCGTTGTCGTGGTCTGCCCAACTCGCTCCACGCCCATTTTGGATTTCGGGAAATTCGGCGTCGGCAAGGCTCACCTCTGTAAATTTCGATGCAGGGTGGCTCTCTCCCTCATTACGATAAAGTTTTCGCCCACTATACGAATAATAGTCAGCCCAGCCGTCGTTGTTGTAGTCGCCCCAAATCCCGGAACCCTCCAACTCTGATCCTTTCAGAGTCACGCGGCCAAAATTCACACCGCCGTTGTTTTTCCAAACGGCCCCATCGACATGAAGATCGACAAAGCCGTCGTTGTCAAAATCAGTCCAGGCCGCTTCACCCCCGCCCAGACCCGCGATAGCTGTGTCGGTCACATTACTAAACGTTTGTGCGATCAACCTCTGGCAGCAACATCCAGCCAGCAAAAACCCACCGCATACAGCCAAAACAGACACGGGTCGCCAAAAATTCATCGTGATCCTCCTGGGGCAAGTAATCGGCCAATCGCGGGCATCAGCACACCTTCGACCTCGGGAGCAACACGTGAAACCCCTTGGTTCACCTCGTAGCCTCCCTGTGGATAGGAAGCTTCCAGGCCGATGTATCCCGGGCCATAGTCTCCATAAGCTGCCATTGCGACAAACTTGTCAGCTCGCATCTTTTGTGCTGCCAACTGGTACTCAACAAACAACTCACCGCAGAGGTGCAAGATACGCACATCCCCCAAGTGAAGACAGCTCAAGACCACCGGGTCTTGCGCATGGCAACGGCGCATCCAAACCAGGTGACGAGCCGCTTCGAACCGCTTATTGAGTTGGGCATTTCCATCTTCCAATGTTGCAAGAATGTCCTGCTCAATGAGATTGGTTGCCACCGGCAGGACCACTTCCTCAGTACGCCACGACAGGTCGTCGGCAGCGACGGGGAATTTCTGGAGCGAATTCCATGCACGGGCCATGCCTTCGGCCAGCCGATCAGCGAAGATCTGGCGGTTTTCATGAGATCCATCGTTGTATTTTCCAGCCGCAATATTCCCCCCCGCTCCGGTGAAATAAACGTGAGGCACGTTGAGCGCCTTTTCACGAGTGTCGCGAGCAATCCCTACAAAATCGGGATTTGCTTTTCCCGTCCGGTAATAACTCATTGGATGAGTTGCATAGTAGCAAAGCACAACGACCGGTTGCCCTTCGTTGAAAAAGGAAACCGACCGTACCAACGGATCGATCAAACCTTCGGGTTGGGCGCGGGCGACTGCATCTCTGGTCGTACTACCTCGCCAGTATTGGACCTTGCCATCCTGCCCAATCACCCGCCGGTTGGAGGCAATTTTCTGGACCTCTCCAGTCCCCATGCCAACATGAGTCACTGGTTGAAGGTCTGTTTTGGCCTTTCGGACTGCTGCCGCGACATTGGCCAGCGTCTGGCGGGCATAATGCACGTCGTACTGCTGTCCGGCTAAACCATATTCCGCCAGGACCAACTCAGCTGCAAAATCACATCCGGGTGCATCGTGTTGGTGAAGGGTATGGACTGCAACACGATCGGTTGTAGTTCCAGCTGCCGCGGCTAGTACCTTCCGCCACTCAGTATTTCCGCTGTTGCCAATACCGATCCAATCTACAGCACACAACACAATCGGTTGGCCTTGACCAAGCAGTACCACCCCGCGGGCCGACAACGGCTGCTCAACTTCGGTGGTTTTTTCATAGAAGAGTGGGCTTCCGAGGGGAGGCGACGCATCAGCCTGGAAGTATGCTATTTGCAATTCGTCGGCCCGTACTCTCACGATGGACACCAACAAAAAGGCAACAAAATACGCCTGAATGATTCTTCGCATTGGTTTCCCCTGTTCACACCATCAAGAACGCATGGTTCCAGACAGCGAACGATTCATGTCCTGGGAAATGTATCAACGGCAACCGGCCCAGATCTCCTGCGTGGATTGTAAACTATTTGGTTTGGTTGCTCCACTTGCCGCGAGCGCAGGCTTGTTGTCGTAGCACCAGGGAAAACTGGCTGAACCAGTTCATTCACCAAACAACTCATTTGATAGCAAGCTCGTCGATTTATGGTAGAATGATGAAATCGACTCGAACAGCATTTTTTCAAGATCGACCCACGGTCGCTGGGAAGCGTTTGCCTGTTTGCCACACTCTCTGCTGCATACCAAAGACCCACCACAGTGTGCCTTACATGAACCTCTCTCTTGTTTGGTGATAATGCAAAGTCTTTCCAAACCATTTCCAACCCTGCCTGTCGCAGTGCAATACCTGTTTGGGCTGTGGTTTGGGTTACTGCTCTCTCTTCACACAGCTTGTGGGCAAACCTCGCTACCAGATCAACACCTGGTCATGTACGGCCACAGCGACAATGTAGGGACTACCGATACATTCCGGGAAGACGTAGTCCCTGCGTTTACTGTGATCGAGGGGACCAGTAGCGATGTGAGCTTTATCAAGGAACTTCGTGATCAAGGAAAAGTTTACGCGGCCCACGTGAACAATGTGGCTGGCGAATCGGCATCGCAGCTGCTGACTCGCTGGAGGGCGCCTTTCCAAAACACTCTCGGGGGTCAACTACCGGGCGGCTACGATGCTATCGCAATTGATGAACTGCTGGGAGCTTCGACTAATGGCACAGCCAACTCCAATGCCGTGGTCAGTGCTCTCGGACAACTCCGTAACCTTTACCCGGACAAAGGCATCTACGTAGCCACAACCTGGCATTACGGCAGCCAAAGCAGCAACTATACGGCTCAGCTCAACGCCCTGAACACTTACGCCGACCTGATCATGGTTGAAAACTACCTCCGCGAGGACAATTATAGTTACAGTTACTTCAGTTCGTATGCAGATAACCTGAAATCAGCCGTCCCGGGTATTTTGAACAAGTCTGTTTATGGTTTGTACATTCCGCAGGGTGGCTACGTGGCCGACACTTCAACCAACGTTGGATTCTGGGGTTTCCTGGACGATCAACTACACCGGATTCGTAACGATGCCGATGCCGCGACAATGCCCGGAGTCATGTTCTGGCCCTACTATCGGTCTGAACAAGATCTCACACCCGACTACGTCTCGAGGTTAGTCGACCACTATTACGTCCAGGAGAACACCAGTTTTTTCGGTGACGGTGGCATGGAACAACTGATCACGAATCCCCAGTTCGAAAGTAATACCAGTGGCTGGTCCCTCTCAGCGGGCAGTGGGGGTTCCATTCAAAGATTCAACTACAGCTCCGCTAGTATTCAGAGTGACCACGATAATTTCGGCCAGACTTCCCATGGTTCATCCGGTTTGAAGATGGTGCGAGGATCGACTCCCAATGAGGCCGCGTTCCGGGTCAACGGCCTCGATCCGAACATGGTCTACACCGTTTCGGCATTCGTGATTTCAGAAACTGCCAACCAGCGGGCACAACTGGCCGTCACGGAGTTGGACGGAACCCTTATTGAAATGGAGCAAAGCTACACGGTTGGTTCCCCACCCGATTACTATCACAAGTGGAACGAGTGGTCGCGGTTGGACTTTCATTTCGTACCAACCGCCAGTTCGATCAACGTGGTGTTGAGGGATGGAACAACTTCCAACGGGACCACCCTCTATTGGGATTTTGTCGAACTCGAGGCAGCCTACCCGGTCGATACTCCTCCTCCCGCCCAAACCGATTTCACCTGGGTAGGCACCTCATTTTCCAGTTGGAATGCACCCGCAAGCTGGTCTCCCGCCGCCGTGCCAGATGGCAATGATGTGACGGCCCGTTTTGCGGGCAGCGGTGGGTCAAGTATGGTTGTGCGGGTTGATCAGCCGCAGACCGTTCAACAGATTCACCTCGATGGAGCCAGTTCGTACTCCCTCATCGGATCCGGCCCGCTACAGCTGGACACCGATTCGGTCGATTCACAGTTGGTCGTCACCGGTGGCGACCATAACTGGACGGCCCCGGTCAATGCCCTGGCCAACACGACAATCGACGTCGCATCGGGTGCCTCGCTGGCACTGGACGACACGTTTGAATTCAACGGGGTGACGGTCACCAAGCAGGGGTCCGGTACGCTCTTGATGAATGGACCGGTAGCGACCGGAAGCGGCTCCTTGAATGTTACGGAGGGAACACTTAGTGGGGATGGCGTTATATCTGGAAGCATCAATATTTCTGGTGGAGCCGTGGCACCCGGTTCAAACACTGGAAGTTTGTATGCGAAAAACAATTTCACGCTTGGCTCAGCGGGTGTACTGCAAATCGAGCTTGGTGGCTCCAGTACTCAGAACTACGATTCTCTGAACGTTAGTGGCGAGGCTAATCTGGCCGGTACAATCGACGTCACACTGATTGACAACTATGAACCTGTCGTCGGCCAGTCGTTTCTAATCCTCACAGCCAATCAGGTTGTGGACCAAGGCCTGGTCCTTTCGGGTCCGAATGCAAATCAATTCGATTTGCACATTTACAACACAAGCCTGGTGTTGGAAACCATCGCACTCGAATTGGCAGGCGATTACAACCTGAACGGCATCGTTGACGCAGCAGATTACACCGTCTGGCGGAATACGCTCGGCTGGACAGATGTCCTGCTGGCCGATGGCAACCACAACGGTATGGTCGATTACGCTGACTACCTTATTTGGAAGCTCAACTTTGGAGCTACGGCCTCGGCTCATGGTGCTGCGACCGACGCACCCGTTCCAGAACCTTCGTCGGTCGTGTTGCTCACTGGACTGTTGGCGATGGTGATCGCTTCCAGCAGGAATGCTGGATTTCGTGTAAATTCGGCATGGTGAACACCTTTCTGCCCCAGCAAGTCGCGGCCCAGGGTTTGGTGGCGTTAGGAACATCCCGACAAACACGCTGCCGGAGAAAAGCAAGACGATCTACTCCAGGTCACAGCGACCGTTGCCACGCCTCATCAAGTCGACGGGCCTTGGTGAACCGAAGTTTCAAACTGACGCACCAAAACCGGCTTGGTCACTTTGCCAAGCGGATTACGAGGCAATGCGTCCATCAAACGTAACAGCGTCGGCAGTTTGTACGGCGCAAGCTGTTCTTTTCCCCAGTTTCGCAAGCCATCGATGTCGAGCACGTGACCTGGCTTGCAGACAACAGCCACGGCAACCCGCTGGCCCCATTCTTCATCGGCAACCCCCACTACGGCACATTCGGCCACGGCCTCATGCGTTTGCAGCAGGTCTTCGATTTCCAACGCCGAGACCTTGTAGCCGCCGGTTTTGATGATGTCGACCGACTCTCGGCCAAGAATGCGATAGACGTTGTCTTCGAAAACAGCAACGTCGCCCGTCTTGAACCAGCCATCGGAGGTAAATGCAGCGGCTGTCTCCCCCGGCTTGTGCCAGTAACGGCTGAAGACCGCCGGGCCCTTCACTTGAATCTGCCCGGGCTGGCCACCGGCGACTTGCTGGCCATGTTCGTCCACCAGTTGCAATTCGACACACGGCAAGGGTCTGCCCACATATCCTGGCCGCCGCTCACCTTCAAGCGGATTCGACAAAGCCATTCCAATCTCGGTCATCCCGTACCGCTCCAGCAGCGTGTGGCCGGAAACCTGGCGCCACTTTTCGAGCATGGGAACCGGCAGGGCGGCAGACCCGGAAACCATCAAGCGGAGCTTGCGGCAACCGTCCGTCATGGCCTGCCGGCGACTTTCGGCGGCGGCGTCCCACGCCTTGATCAGTCTCGCGTAAACGGTTGGCACCGCCATGAACAAGGTGAGCCCATCTCCGGCAATAATGCGGTCCCAGACACGATCGCAGTCGAACTTGGGAAGAATCTCACATGTGGCTCCTGCCCAAAGCGCACAGGCAACTACGTTGACAATCCCGTGGACATGATGCAGCGGCAAGACCTCTAGTATGTGATCGTCCGCAGACCAGCCCCAGGCTTTAATGAGCGCGGCAACTTGGGCAGCGATGTTGTCGTGGGTCGTTACGGCCCCTTTGGGCCGACTCGTCGTGCCGCTGGTATAAACAAGCATCGCGTCACGAGTCGAATCGATCTCCGGCAATTTAACCGCCGGGGGATCCGCACGGAGATTGACCAAATTGGAAGTGAGGGCAAATCGCAAACCCCGTCCGCTGGCCAGAGACTGCACGCGATCGGCAAAATCGGGATGGGCCACCACGATGTCGGCCACAGCGTCATCCAGCACGTAGGCGAGTTCGGGTTCGGGGTGCTGCACACAGAGAGGCACCGCGATTCCACCAGCCCGCCAGATACCCCACTGAACCGCAACGTAGGTCATCGAGGGGGAGGTCAGAAAAGCGACCCGTGCCCCGCCCAGGTCGTGCTTGCCGTCAAGCAATCTGGCAGCCACCTCTGCTGACGTGTCAAGCAGTTGCTGATAGGTAAACTGACCTTCCTGTGCAATTATGGAAGTGCGCTCGACAAATTGTCCGGCGCGTGCAACTAGCGGAATAGAAGTCATGAGGCTCGAAGGTCCCCGGGCAGGAAGGTCCTCGGGGCTGCTGGAATTTCTTAGATCTCCGCAAGGGGTTGGTCTGCATCGCCAAACTGATCCATTGGGACACCCATCTTGTCCATCAACGACAAATACAAACGACACATTTGCCGATTGGGCTGGTCTTTGTAGTTGAGGACCCTGCCGCCCTGAATTTGGCTGCCAGCTCCCCCCAACAGCACGACCGGAAGATCATCCACGTGGTGATGACCGTTGAGCATGCTCGACAAATAGAGCAACATCGTATTGTCGAGCAAGGTCTGCTCACCTTCCTGGATCGCATCGAGTCGTTCGGCGATGTAGGCGACCTGCTGCATAAAGAATTGATTGACCTTGAGCCAATCGTCCGAGTCGGCATGGGACACAAGGTGATGGATATCGTTGACCTCGAGATGTGGAAACCGCAACTGCGACCAGTCGTTATTGAGCTTGAGTGTACTGATTCGCGTGGTATCGGTCTGAAAAGCGAGAATCAGGATGTCGCACATGAGCCGCATGTGCTGGTCAATATCTTGAGGCCGGCCATCGGGCGGTCGCGGCATGTTGGGCTTCTGAAGCGTTGGCCTCCAACCCTGCAATCGTTGGTCTTTACCGGCACGCTGGAGCCGCTGCTCCACTTCGCGGACCGAGGTGAGATATTCGTCGACCCGCCCCCGATCGGAAATACTGATCTTTCCGCGGAGGCTTGCCGCCTCCTCCAGAACCGCATCCAGCACGCTTTGATCTGCCCTGCCGGGCTCGTTACGAAACAGACGATCAAACGCCAGTGCCGGATAAAGTTCCAGGGTAGCAGGCGTTGTTGGTGAACTCCACGAGATATGGGAACTGTACACCATCGAGTAATTCTTGTGTACGTTCGGCAAGGAAGCTTCGCAGCCAAGCACCAGGCTGGGAACTTTTGTGTTGCCGCCGATCTGCTGGGCTATCACCTGGTCCATGCTGGTCCCGGAACGGATGGCACCATTGGGTGCGAGTTTGGCACCGCTCAGAAGCTGCCCGGTCTGGGCACTGTGGATCCCGCCATGCAGTGCCTCGGCATTGAACAACCCCTCGATGAAATTCATCTTTGCGCGGAAAGGAGCCAGTGGCTGAAGCACCTCGCCCAGTTTCATCTCGGCCCCCTCACCGCGGGCCCACCATTCGTTCGCGTGGAACCCGTTCCCGGAAAAAAGACAGGCGAAGCGAACGGGCGGCTGATCGGTCGGCTGTCCAGCCGTTGCAGCAGCCCATGTTTGCAGAGACTCCAGCCATGGCAAAGCCATGCTCACGCCAAGACCACGCAAAACGGCGCGCCTGGAGGGAAGGCTATGCTTGGGTAGAAATGAAAGGTTCATGGCTTGTTTCCCAATTTTGCGATGCAGGCAGGCCGACTGCAACACGTTTATTCGACCAATTCCGATCCACGAATGGTCTGAAACTGCTTGCTGGCAACAATAGCCAGGATTGCCGCTGACGCGGGGCCGTCGTTCTTATTCAGCGTAACGACCATCTCTTCCAACAGTTGCCGATCAGAAAGGATAACCCCCCTGCCTAACGCATAGCCGAGCAATTTACGGCAAAACTGTTGTAGAAAATCGTCTTTCCGTTGGGTTAACAGGTACTGCCGGAGCCCGTCGATCCCCTCAAACCGGGTACCATCTTTGAGCGCTGCCTTGGCGTCGATTAGCCTGCCGCCAAGGTCCTTTTCGCGCCAGCGGCCAATCGTGTCGTACTGTTCCAGAGCGAAACCGAGCGGATCGATCCGCTCGTGGCAAACCGCGCACTGCTGCAACTCGGTATGTTTTTCAACCAACTGACGAATGGTCAGTTCTCCGGCTGTTTCATCTTCAGGAAGTTTAGGAACATCAGGTGGCGGCCGCGGAAGCCTTTGACCCAAAACAGTTTCAGCAATCCAGTTGCCCCGCAAGACCGGACTGGTTCGGGAAGCGCCTGAATGCTTCGCCAGCACGCTGGCCCAGCCTAACATGCCACCACGACCGTAGGTCTTGACCCCTTCGACATATCGAAATTCGTCGCCTTCAATGCCCGGGATGCCGTAGTACTTCGCCAAGGTCTCATTCAAAAAAGTATGGTCGGCATCGATCAACTTCCAAAGCGACCGGTCCGTTTGGAACAGGTCCTGGAAAAACAAAATTGACTCTTCATACATTGCCTGGCGAACCGAACCATCGAACATCGGAAACTGTTCCTGGTTCTTTCCCTGAAACCGATCGAAGCTGCGAATTTCCAGCCACTGGGTACCGAATTCAATTGCCAGCCCGCGGCTTTTTGGATCTTGCAACATCCGTCGAGTTTGTTGCGCGAGCACTTGCGGATCGCGCAACCGGCCACCGGTAGCAGTCTGGCGAAGCTCTTCATCGGGCATCGTCGACCACAAGAAATAGCTCAAACGTGTGGCCAGTTCCAAATCGTTTATGGGCGCGGCTTCATTTCCCTGCGATGGCTGCTCGATGCGAAATAAAAAGTTGGGTGACACCAATATGCGGGCTAACACCGATCGGAAAGCCTCTTCATGAGGCAAGTCGTCCTGCCGCAATGATTGATAAAGGTCATCTAGTGCCTGCTGCTCTGCGCCGGTCAGTGGTCGGCGATAGGCGCGGTCAGCGAAGTCAAGCAGGGACTCGACGTGACTTGGCTCTGACTCCAGTCGCATCTGCTCGGTTTCATCGGCACGGCGGTGAATCTCTTCGAGAACTGGCTCATAGGACTTCATTTCACCCTGAATCAAAGTTGCAAAACTGTCGCGAACCTGCTTTGCGTCCTGGCTAATGTAATGCAGTTGCTGCCAAAGCTGGTCCAGCAGCTGATGTTCCTGTTCGCTGAGCATAAGCTCCGAAAGCAAATTGTCACCGCGATGGAATCGCTCCAAGGTGACGACCGTGTCGCGGACAATAAGTCCCGGGTAACACAAACTGATGGGAAAAACACGCTGCAACTCTTCAATGGAGCAACTGATCTCGTCGCGAACCTCTTCGTCCGCGCCAGCGATCAAGAGCGGCAAATCGACCGGTTGCTCATAACCGCTCCATTTCAGGGTCCGTTCGATCTGAGTTGGCGTTGGGCTGAGTCGAGCCTCGAACCGTACCAGCGTTTTGCGCTCATTGCCTGAATCTGGCCTGACCTCAACCACAAACTTTCGCTCCTCAACGAGGGGAGCCGGTAAACGCACCTCCACGATTTCCGAGCCATGCAAAACCAAGCTGTCTTCCGCTGGCAACTGGTCTTCTGAGGGATTTTCCAGCCGAACTTCGTCCAGACGGCTCACGCCTTCGGGAGGATCGGGGGCCTGGTCGATTGTCTCCTGGGAGGCGAGTTGCAGTGCCTCACGCAACGGGAGTGGCCCTTCGTCAGCAGCCGGATCGCAAGACTCGAATCGCGGATGCTGCAAAATAACACTCGCTTGATCTGCATTGCCATGCAAAGTCTGGGTCGCCAGGTAGAAAACGGCGTAAGCCTCTGGTTCCTCTTCTTCCTCTTCTTCTGGAGACTGTTTGCCTGGCATTTTGAGTTGGTAAACGTGGCTTTCAGCCAGTGAGATCGGAGCGATCGCGAATCGATCTTTTAGTGCAGTTGAAATTTTCGTTCCCAGCGAACTCTCTGATCTCTGCCTCCGCCAAAGAATTCCCTGCCAGGTCGCAATTTTTGCCAGCAGGTTGCTGAGATCCACGGGCATTTGCGTTGTGGACGCGTCTGCTGGCCCATCCGAACCAGTACGGGAAGTCGAGGCCGCAGCACGACAATCATTCCACTCCGCCTGAATCTCTTGCACCAGGACCGAAGCCTCATCGTCGGTTACCAACTGCCAAACTGTTTCGAGGTACTTTGGCGAGAGTTTTTCCGTATCGGCAACTTGTTCCAGGGAAACGCCACCGGAAGAAAGTTCATCAAAGTGCATAATCGTGGCCGCCAGATACCGATCGAGTGGAATCTCTCCCAACTCGGTTAAATAACGGGCGTAAAGTTCCAATATCTCATCAAGAACCTCGTTGACCCAATCTTCCCGAAATTTGGAATCTGAAAAGTCGAAACCGTCGGGTAAAAGCACGGCGTGGGCAGCAACGTTCTTGGCCGCATCGAGATACTTGTTCATCAAGCCCGACGATATGGCCAGCGTATCGGTCGCATTCAGAAAGCCCTCCCCAGCAGCACCGTCCGCCGGGAATTGGCTCGTCGGCCGCAGGTCCACCCCGGTTAAATCGCGGATGGTATAGCGGTACTCGGCATTGTTGAGGCGGCGGATCACAACCGGACCTGGATCACCTGCATGCAGGTCGGCTTCTTGCCGGAGCAAATTGCGAATCCAAGTTATGAGCGCTTCGCGGTCTTCTGCGCTTGGTTGAGGATTTCTCTCAGGCGGCATCTCCTTACTTTCGAGCATGGCAAGCATTTCTTGCCACGACTCGAGTTCTGCCCGCACTTCATCCAGAGTGGCGAACCGCTGAAGGTCGAACCCGGCCTTCTGTACCTCCGTCGAATGGCACTCCAGGCAATGCGTCACCAGGAGCGGGCGGATCCGGTTGACGAATTCCGTCGTGGCATCTGACGCCGCCGCAAACGGCACCCAACCCGGCACGAAAATCAGAAGAAAAAACAACACCTGGCTGAATTTGGGTTGTTTGGGGAGGGATAAAAATGGCCTGCTGTGCCAGAATTTAAACAGATGTCTTTTCCCGTCTTCCCCGCCCGTGTTCAGAATTCGTATTCCTGTCATGGTAGTCAAGAAAAGAGTGGTCGCTTCAAAAGGCACCTCTGCCACCAGAAATCCGATGGACCCATGAGTTTATCATCTTAACTGATTAAAAACAAACTCGTTACAAACAGTGTCCTCTTGTCGGGCACTAACGGTGAGTCTCCTATTACGTTGGAATCGTCCCCGTGGTTTACGTTGGAATCGTCCCCGTGGTAAAAACAACGTCGAAACTACAAACTAGCAAGCCCTTTCAATTTTTCAGGCAACGGAGCGCCGTTAACATCATTCCTGCGTACACTGCCTGTCAAACGATGAGCGAACGGAACTTTGTACCGGTGGCAACCGTGACCTCGTCGATGCTGGAGCACAAAGACTGGTGACGCCACCGAACCGAAAGAACCCAGTCTGAAAAAGCGTGTACGAAAAACCAAGTGTCCTTTTGGGCAACTTTCTCCCTGGCTACGCATCTTTGCCACCAGCCCACTGTTACAGAGACCTGTTGCGGGCAACCTTCGTTACCGTTGGATCCATTGATAGAACGTCAGTCTGTTGCTTCAGCTGCCCAGGCCAGGTTAAAATGACGTCGGGCGGACCGAGACGACGAGGTGAATCGCGGCTGAGGCAGAATCGGCTGGTTGGCGTGGGGTAACACTCGGTCGATCATATTGGGTGAAAAACCCCAAATTCACGGGTTGGGATGGCGTTACGTTTGGAACAATCGGGCCAACTGGCCCCTATTCTCGGCACCCCGGCCTTCCCAAAATTTGCAACTTTCTCACAAGTCAATGATAATGAACATCTGGTGCAACGCTGGTCTCCCGTGGAATCCACGTGCTTGCCGCAGGGACGTACCAGGTCATTTTCAAGCTTGACCCTCCTCAGACAGGCCGACCGCACCTTCAGGACTATTCGTCCAGACCACCTTCGATGTCTCCCCAATCGTGAAAAGACCGGTCTCTTCTATGTTTACCCAACTATCTCAGTGGCTACGCAATTCACATCGCGTTGAATTTCACCCAACGTCTCGCGACTTGACCAGGCGTTCTCTACGACTGGAGCCGCTCGAACGACGGGATATGCTCGATGTGTCGCTCAGTATTCTGGGTCCGCCAGACTTGCCGGAAGGGAAAACACAACTCGTGGCCCTCAACGGCGTCGACGAGGACAATGCCAATCAGGCCATCACCTATACGATCGAAAGTAGCGACTCTCGAATCAAAACCCAACTCGTCCAGGGCGGTCAAAGCCTCATGCTGAATGTCAGTGGCGTCGACCAGAATGACCAGGCCTTTACCGGAAATATTGTGGTACAGCTTCTCGAAAATGAGGCGCCCCTGGCCACTGGTCGCATCAAACAACTTGCCACCAGCGGGGCCCTCGACGGGACCGATTTCTTCCGGATTGCAGACCTTACGGGCAATGGAGGAGAAATTGCCCAGGGCGGAATCCAGTTCACCGGGTTGGCAGATTTTCCGGACGAGTACTTGCTCGATCGCACCTATACCAGTGGCAGCCTGGCTGCCAGCGCAAACGCGGGAGACGATACCAATAACGGACAATTTTTCTTTGTGGCGAATTCGCTTTCACTCCAGCAGATGCCTCAGCACCTGAACTATAATCACACCATCTGGGGGGTCGTCACGGGAGGCCACGACATTCTCGACGCAATGTTTTCCACGTCTCGCGTGGGAACGTCCCCGCTCAGCAAGCCGGTAATTAATGAAGCGACCATTGTCGATGATATTCAGCGCGGCATCTTGGAAATCTCCGCAGCCGAAGGGCTCGCCGGTACGACGGCCACCATTACCGTAACCGCCAACAACAACGAGACAGACTCGTTTCAACTGAATGTGGTGGATGACACCCTTAACGACAGGCCGTTTTTAGGCCCTCTCTCCGACGCGAGTCCAACGATCGACCAAAGTTCGTCGTTCACCTTCACGGTGAAAGGACTCGACATCGACAACACTCCAAACACTCTCGACGACAACAACCCCCTGCATGATCTCAATGAGCATATCCATGCAAGTTTGACAATCGATATCAACGGCACGCTGGTGCAGATTCCCGACGAGTTGGGGGTCCTGGGGGATGGCACCATTGTCTCTTCAACCCACACACATAATCCCGATAATGTCCTTCATATCCACTCAGTCGCGGCCGATCCAGTTACGGATTTCGTTACGCTCGGCGACTTCTTCGAAACGTGGCGCACAAATGCGGGTGCAGCTGGCAATAATCTGGATGCCAATTTTAATGCGGAACAAATCCTGGGCAATTTTGCCGATGCCAGTAATTCGATTACCATGACGGTCAACGGAGTCACAACGTCACTGCGTGACGACTACAAGATTAAAGACGATGACGACATTCAAATTGTCTACGGTCCCACGCCCGATCCACTGACCTTCGTAGTCCGCGATGCAAACAACTTTGACAATCCACCGCCAAATCTGACCGTCGACATCGAAGCTGGCCACAATCAGGCAACCGTAACCCTCACGCCTGATCCAAACTTCCAAGGACCAATTGAGGTGTTGGTGGGCGTGCGTGATCAGACAAATCGTGACTCGTTGGATCTGGATGCCCGTGGCAATTTTGATACAGAGCAGCTGACCTTGACTGTGAATGTCACGAACAACCAACCAACCGCAGACTCCCAAGCGGTCACCACAGGGCAAGGCGAAACATTCTCCCTTCAACTCACGGGTGACGACGGCGATTTGGACCAGGAGCAAAACCTCACCTTTGAAATCTTCGACCAACCTGCAGGCGGAACCATCGACAACTTCGACGCCGCCAGTGGCACACTCGACTACACTCCCCAGACAGGTTTTACCGGTAGCGACTCGTTCACTTTTCGCGTGCTTGACGACGGTGGCACAGATAATGGTGGCATCGATACAAGCGACCCTGCGACGGTGCATGTCTGGGTCGGCACGATAGCCCCACCAACTTCCGTCGAACTCTCTTCCGATATGGACGACGGGTTGATGCCTGACGACGATTTCTTTTCCACCCCGACGCCAACTTTTACTGTTCGGGCAGAACCGAACATGACGGTGGAAGTATCGGTCAACGAGGGACCCGCACAACCCGCCAGCGAAACGTCACCTGGTTCCGGCCAGTACTCCGTCACATTAAGCTCCAATAGCCTTCATCTGGGGGAGAACACCCTCACCGCCACCACGTCGGATGAATCGGGAATTCACTCCGAATCGACGGATCCGGTCACCGTGGTTTACGCCCCTGATTTCGACGACTTTTTGACCGTGCCCGGCGATGTTGGCTCCGAACAACAACTTGCGGTCACGTGGACTTCGCGACAGGCCGGGTATGACAACGAAGTCGGAATATTCACCATAGACGACGTCGAGGGTCGCGTTGATGGAGTGGCAGCGGGAGACGCAAACTATGCCGAAACGGCTCTCCACAGCGATTCCCGCCAGGTCCTTTTTGCCAGTGGCAGCGGTGAGGGAGCCACGACCACGGTCACGGCCAAGGGAGGAGATCGACTGGCGTTCTACCTGATTGCCAATTCCTCAACGTCGTCGTTTCTGGAAAATAATCCAGCCAACGAAAATAGCGGACCGCACGCGTTCTTTAGCTTCGAACAGGCCAACCCTGATGGTGCGGTCCACATGAAAGCCGTGGGAGACGTACTCCGGGGAGAAGCGCTGTTGCACTGGGAAGATCTTCTGAACCTTGGGGACAGCGATTTCAACGATGTTGTGATGTCGATCATACCCGCAGGGGAAAGTGGTGCTGAAGCTTCCGAAGCAGTACGAGTACCCGCAGGGAAAAACACTCAGGTTGATCTCTCGTTCACGGTCGACGTTGCCAAACGTGCCCATGACTCCGATGCTGGCCAGCCGCCCACCAATGTCGGTGGAGAGATCGGTTTGTTCGAAGTGCTTGATTCCCGCGGCACCATCGGTACCGACATCAGCGTCGGTACCAACAGCACCGTCGGCAACACGGCCAGCAGCAACAGCGGTGGCCTTGACGGCGATTACAACAACGATGGCATGGTCGATATCACTGATTACACGGTCTGGCGAGACAACCTGGGTGGTGATTCGTCGGTACTCAACGGCAATGGCACCGGTGCAAGCACCGTTGTACAGGCCGACTACGATCTGTGGGAACAGAACTTCGGCAACTCCAATACCGGCAACAACAGCAGTAGCATTGACGGCGATTACAACAGCGACGGCCTGGTCGATATCGCTGATTACACGGTCTGGCGAGACAACCTGGGGGGTGATTCGTCGGTGCTCAACGGCAATGGCACCGGCGCAAGCACCGTTGTACAGGCCGACTACGATCTGTGGAAACAGAACTTCGGCAACTCCGATACCGGTAGCAACAGTAGCGAGCAGACCGTAGCCCCAGGAGACGATGCATATGTGGTAGCGGTGCTCAATAGCCCCACCCGTCGTGTGCTGTTTAGCGATGAGGAACCGGTCGGTACCACCCAAACTGTGCAAGTCACCGGTTCCAGCCTGATCGGCTTCTACTACATCCCCAACGGAACCGCCGCACAAGCTACCTCTTTGAATCCGGATAACAGTGCGTCCGTTGAACCGTTTGTCCTCTTTTCATTCGACACTGCCAATCCTGACGGCAGGGATCACTTTCGCTGGTTTGGCCCCGAAAGGGTCGCCGAATCCGCCGATGGCTCCATCGCACGGCTGCACATCATGGATAAGCTCTTTGGCAGCAACGATGACTTCGACGACTTCGTCGTCTCCTTGCGATTTGGCTAACCCCTCATTTCAAGACGGCAAACACGTCTCCATCTCCAGCAGTGATCCCTGCGGCCCTCCCGTACCGAGAAAGCTTTTCAGAACTCCGACACGGCTTATCAACCGTCCCGGTCCCACCGCAAAATCAAGATGATTCGTCCGGGGCCTCGACCGCAGGCGTTGCATCGTCCCAGTTCTTCACACGAGGATCGCCGAGCTTGCCGATGCTCTTGGCCACCAGCATGCTGACCGTTGCGTCGCCCGTGACATTCACGGTGGTCCGGCACATGTCAAGAATTCGGTCGACCGCAAAAATCAGGGCAAGCCCCTGCTCGGGAACACCAATCGCCCCCAGCACAATCACGAGCATCACCATTCCCGCACCTGGAACCGCCGCCGATCCGATCGAGGCCAACGTTGCGGTCAACACAATGGTTAACTGGTCAGCAAAAGTCAACTGGATGCTATACGCCTGGGCAATAAAGAGCGCGGCCACCGCCTGATAGAGGCTCGTTCCGTCCATGTTGACGGTAGCCCCCACCGGCAACACGAAACTGGTGACTTCCTTTTCTACACCCAGATTTTCTTCCACGCATTCCATCGTGACTGGCAAGGTGGCGGCGCTGGAACTTGTCGAGAAGGCAAGCAACTGCGCTGGCGAGATTCCCTGGAAGAACGATGAGTAACTCCATTTTGTACCCAGCACCACCAGCGCCGGATAGAACCCGAAGACCATCAACGCCAGGCCCGCAATGACGCACAGCGAATAAACCGATAACGCGACCAGCAGATCCATTCCCGGAGCTTCGATGATCAAAGCCGATAACAGGGCGAACACACCATAGGGAGCAAGCATCATGATGAGGTCGATTAGCTTTAGAATGATCTCATTCAATCCGTCAAAAACGTCCTTCACTGGCTTTGCCTTTTGCGGCGGGATAAGAATTAACCCAATTCCGAAGCACACCGCAGCGAATATAATCTGCAACATATTCCGGTTGGAGGTCGCCGCCGAAAAGATGTTGTCGGGCACCAGATCGACCAGTGGCCGCAGCGGTCCCCGCTGCCTCTGTTGTTCGGCTGTCACAATGCGGGACTTGGCATCGCCGCGATAGTCATGCAGAAGTTCGGCTCGGGTTCCTTCCGTTATCCTTTCACCCGGCTTCACCAAATTACCAATCACCAGTCCGACCGTAACTGCAACCACGGTCGTCATCACATAAAGGACAATCGTTCGAGCCCCCATCTTGGAAAAACGGGAAATGTCCTGCAGATCCGACACGCCCTTGATGAGAGACGTGATGATCAGCGGAATCGCGATCAGTTTCAGCACATTGATAAAGATCACGCCGAAGGGCTTGATCCAGTCGGCAGAGAACTGCTGCCATCCCATTGCGGACGCAACCAGACCAAACACGATACCCGCGACCATGCCGATCAGAATCTTCCAGTGAAGCGCCATACGCGGCTTGCTCATATTGTCCGAATCCTTTAGATGAAAAATGGGGGGGCACAATTTTAATCTTGCCAGCCGGGCAATCATCACCGGTGCTTCGGCGAAGTCACCGCCGTCCACCTTACCGTGAATCATCCCCTCCCAGCGCGCGTTTCACCTCGATGTTGCCTCGATTCTGCAAATCGGCAGGGTCGGCAAGGCGTACCGAAAACAAAGCGTCCCCGGCGACTTCAACTAGCCGAATAGCATGCCGGCATAACCCACCACGCGGCTCTTGTCCCCCGTGACCTCGGCGCTCGTGGCATAGTCGACTTCCCGGCTTTGCGACAACCGGTCGAGCAGTCGCAAGGTCTCCAAAACGATAACCGCCGGGTTGACTCCACACATACTGATGTGATGTTTGTGGACGGTTTTCCAGACCGTCTCCGGATCCATCCCGGAAAGAGCGTCCAGGGCCAGCCGGTCGAGCTTTCGATTCTCGTAATCGTTGGCGAAGTGATTCATATCGCTGGAAATTACGAGCAAGGGTGCTTCGGGCATTTCACGAATCACTGCAGCGAGTTGCTCGGCAAATATTCGGCAGCGATTCAGATCCCCACGCCCTAACACAATGCCCACGACCCTGGACTCGGGGGCCAGGCGATGGATGAGCGGCAATTCGACCTCGATCGAGTGTTCGTCGCGATGCGCGACCGAGTCGAGTTCGAGTCCCGAGATGCGATCGGCCAGGTGGCGTGCCAAGGCCGGATCGGCGGATAGCTGACCACCGGGCAGCATCCAAGTCTCATGGGGAGCAACCGCCGCCTGAACTCCCAGACGCGTGTGTTTAGGGCCCAGGACAATCACGGTATCGGGGAATCGGATGCGATTGAAGGTGGCACCAGCGACTTGGCCCGAAAAGGGTAACCCGGCGTGCGGGACCATCACTGCGGGCCAGGTTTCGTCACCGCGGTTGCCGACAGGCAGCAGGTTATCCAACATGGCATTGAGCTGTGTCGCATCAGCGGGGTAGAAGGAACCGGCCTGCGCGGCTGGCCGCGCAAGGGTACCCATTTCCGCCTCGGGGACGTTGGTAACGAGGATGCGAGAGTGGGATCCCACGGCTGCGAAACTGAACAGATCGGATCGGTCGTTCAGGTCGACTTGAACGCGCCGGACGAGCTCATCGAGTGTCTCCTCCGCCGACTGTTGATCGTCGACCAGCCAGCCGCTGTGGTTGTCCTGTAGGACCATCAGGGCACGGCGGCCCGGCTCGAATCCTCGCAGGTCCGGCCCGTCAGCACGGCCGTGCATGGCCGGATCGGTTAACACGAGCAGCTTCAGTCCAGGGAGCCCGGATGGTTCCGACCCGGGGTGGGATGCGAGCCACTTGGCGGCAGCCTCGACCAGTTGGAAGAGTGTCGATTGAAAAGGAACACCGGGCCGCGGCGAACACTGCACGAACGACCGCTCATCTTCTCCCACCACGATGGTCAGTAACACGCCCTGAACCGTACCATCGGGACACTCCGGCAGGTAGTAGTTGGGAGTCGCACCTTTGAGCAGCGCCAGCAAGTTACGGCGGCAAAGCGTGGTGACCTTGTCGATTTCATGGGTCGAGATTACCGGTCGTGGCGCCGGGTTAGCATTGGAGAGCGACAAGGGGCCTTTGAAAACAGCCGTGCAAAATGTCTGGAGCTGAGCCTGCGAGTCTTGCCAGGCGGCCGTGGGCAGGCCCGCCTTGTTACACACTTGCCGAAGAAATGTCTCGGCATCCCATCCGTTTTCAGTCGCCACGCTTGGCAGCAGCCGACCGGTTGCCTTGCCGCGCTGGATGGTCAGGCCGTGTCGTCCGACCTCGACCGCGGCAACTCGTGCAGCACCCTCGGCGGTCACCGACTCAAAACTGTGTAGCAACGAAACATCGAGGTCCAGATAGGGGAGTTCGCTGGAGCTTACCGGCGGCATCCGGACGTCGTCGGTGGCAGTCCGCTCAGCCGCGTGGCGGACTGCGTCCATCAATCGAAACGGCATTCCCAGGACTCCGCAGCAGCCCCGCAATTGACCCTGTCGTTTGAGCGTGACGAAACATCCCATCACAGTTTGATCGGCGACTTCCGCCAGGTCCTGCAGGTCGAGTTGCGGGGGGCGCCCAACCACGCGGGCCGCCACGATTTCACTGGCAGCTTCGTGAATCAGGTGTTGCTGGTTTTCACTGAAATCTGAAAGAGGGACTTGAGTCGGCGTCGAGGGCGATGGTTCCAAAACAGTAACTCCTGACGTGGGCGAAGATAATGCGTAGTCGGATATGCGAACGGGCATGCGTTTGCGACCCCAGTCGCCCGGAACCGGGTCGAAGTGTCCGGGAATGAACTCTCCACATTTTGAACACTGGTTACCTTTTAGCCTATAGTCGCCCAGTTGATGCCAATCGCGTTCAATCAGCAGCGTGTCGCAGGCCGGGCAATAAGTGCTCTCGTGTCGGGTATCGTGAACATTCCCAACATAGACAAACTTGATTCCCTGGGAGCGGGCAATATCGTATGCCTCGAGCAATGTTTCGTGAGGCGTGGCGGGTCGGTCTTGCATGCGAAAATCCGGATGAAACGCCGTGAAGTGAACGGGCACATCATCTCCCACATGCTGCAAAATCCAATCGCACATTTTTCGCATTTCGTCCGGGCTGTCGTTCGCCTGCGGAATGATCAGGTTGGTGATTTCAAACCAAACCTGGGTCTCGTTCTTGAGCCACTCCAAGGTTTCCAGCACCGGCTGAAGGTGGGAGTACGTGATCTTATAGTAGAATTCTTCAGTAAATGCCTTGAGATCGACGTTGGCTGCGTCCATCTCACGAAAGAAAGGCTCCCGTGCGACAGACGTGATGTAACCAGCAGTCACCGCAACCGACTTGACTCCAACGCTGCGACACGCCCGGGCGCAGTCGATGGCGTACTCGGCCCAGACGATCGGGTCGTTGTAGGTATAGGCAACGCTGCGGCAGCCAAGACGCTGTGTGGCCGCCGCAACCATGTCGGGTGTTGCCCGTTCGCTCAGCCGTTCGACTTCCCTCGACTTCGAGATGTCCCAGTTCTGGCAGAACTTGCATCCCAGATTGCAACCGGCGGTGCCGAACGACAGCACCGAAGTACCCGGAAAAAAATGGTTGAGCGGTTTCTTTTCGATGGGATCGACACAGAAACCTGTACTACGACCATAGGTGGTCAGCAGCATCTCGCCGTCGCGGTTTTCCCGTACGAAACAGAAGCCGCGATCACCTGGTTTGAGGTGGCATTCCCGGGGACACAAATCACAGACAATGCGGCCTGCCTCGTCCTCGGTGTGCCACCATCCACCTACCCGCGCACCGTCCGAGCGAGGTGGTTCACCAGGGGGCAGTTCGACAGTACGAGACATGGAGCGAATCCTCTCGAGCCGCTGGCCGCCAATCAGCCATCGAGCTGTTCACCTGACCAGGAAAGATCTTCTCGCAGTTCCTCCTGCATCTTCTAGAATTTGAGCAGATGCCACTGTACGTGTCGATAGCTCCACCAGCCGATCACCAGAACTCCGCCTCCCAGCAACCAGCACCAGGGTACCCAAGCAATTGCCTGGACATACTTCAAATGATGGGCCATTTGCACCGGGATCAATCTCAATCCGAACACCACCCATACCACCACTGCGACCATGCAAGCGCCAACTCGCTTGACTGTGGCGACTTCACTCTTTCATTCCGCCGTCGCCAGCTGTCATTGCCAATGTTTGAACCGAGCGACGACGTGCAGCCGGCGCCTCGTGTCGCCGGGCAGAGTTGGTCGGCCAATTACGGGTCGCCTCCTTTTCCATGAAGTCGCTGGGGGGTAAACTACGCGACGAGTTGCTTGCTTTGGCGATGTTCGACACAATTCCCTCAGCCAGGATCCCTGTCGAAAGGTGGCGAAGGGATTACAACCGATCCAGCCCACATGGTGCCCTGGGCTACCGGATGTGCCCTGGGCTACCGGATGTGCCCTGGGCTACCGGATGTGCCCTGGGCTACCGGAGCGCGGGAAACCCTTTGGCCCTTTTGCTTCTGCCGACAGTTCGCGATTTCGGCACCTTCAATTCGATCTACTGGCAATTCGATCTACTGGTTTGACGGCACAACAGAACCGCTCTGACATCATCTCACTTTTTTTGAAAGTTGAAGAATGCATTGGCAATTAGTCACCGAGGGGATCTGGCGCTTCCAGGACAGTTGCAACGTCTACGCGGTCGAGGGCCCGCAGGGCACGATCGTTATCGACGCGGGAACCGGCGCGTGGCTCGACCACGTAGACGCTCTGCCGTCCCCACCGGTTGCGGTCCTGTTATCGTGACCATGCTGCAGGAGCGGTTCGTGCGGCCAGGTCGGGGCTGGCTGTCTACGTATCCGAATATGAACGTGATATTTTGACCGACCCGCAGCAGCACTTCCGTGAGCGGGAAACGTACGTCATCTACGACAACCTGTGGGACCTTTTTGCGCCAATCGAGCCGCTTGAAATCGCCGGTGTCGTGCCCGATTATGGGACAATCTCCATTGGGGGATTGGACGTTGAGGCAATTCCGTTGCCTGGCGTAACCTTATCGCAAACTGGTTACGGTATTACGACCCATGGTGAGCAAGTTGTTTTTTGTGGAGAAGCAATTCATTCGCCTGGCAAGCTGCCTCGCATAGCGCCCTTGCAGTACAACTACAACGACCTGCCTGGTGCAACCAACTGCTATTACTCAGCGCAGGTGCTCCGGAATCGCAAGCCTGCCGCACTGCTCCCGAGTCTCGGTGAGCCAATCCTCGATGGCGTTGATCAGGCCCTGGTAGCGCTGCAGGATAATTTGAGACATATGACAGAATGGCGGCCCGAGGCTTCACAACAAATCGAAGCGGTCCACAACGATACTTTAGTACGGATTACTGACCATGTTTGGCGTTCAGCCAACGGTAACGCCCACGCTCACTTTTTGATCAGTGAATCGGGTAAGGCCCTGGCAATCGACTATGGCTATTGCTGGGCAAGCAATGCCTTTCAGGCGTATTCAAAACCGGCTCGCCGTCGCGCACTGTTACACGGGTTGGAAGACCTGAAAAGAAGATTTGATATTGACCAAATTGACGTTGTGCTGGTCAGTCATTTTCATGACGACCACGTAGCGGGTATTCCAGTGTTGCAGCGACTCTTCGGCACCGAATGCTGGGCCGGTGAGAACTTCGCCGACCTGCTGGCCCATCCCGAGGCACACTGTTTCCCTTGCAACTGGCCCAAATCAATTCGTGTGGACCGCCGACTCCCCCTGGACCAGGTCGTGCATTGGGAAGAGTACACTTTCGAGCTGGCACCCATGAGTGGCCACACGCGATTCGCAAACTTGATTGGTTTCGAAGCCGATGGGAAGCGGTTCGCGCACACGGGCGATCAATACATGTACCTGGTCGATGAAAACGGGTTCTACGACCGCCCCGACCGGCACAATTATGTGTTCCGAAACGGATCGCTCCTCGACGGATACCAGCAGAGCGGCAACTGGTTGTTAAAGTGGCGGCCAGATATTGTCTTAAGTGGCCACTGGGCAACAACGCACACCAATGAGAAGTTCTTCCAGTACATCGAGAATTACACCAACTATTACCGGCAAATGCACGAACGTGCCATGCCGCTGGGAGTTGATGAACCACATTTCAACATCGACAGTTGGGGAGGCTGGATCTGACCGTACCGCACGCATTTGACCGAGCTGGGTAAAGTAGCCGTGACCGTGACCGTGCGCAATCCGTACGCACGTGCGGCTAAGCTCGACGTCCGCTTGGTTGGGCCCACTGGTTGGAAAGGCACGTCAGCGTCGTTGGACGCTGACGCCCGCGCCGATGTGAGTTGTGAGCTATCGATCGCGCCAAACGGATTGTGCCGCCGGCAGCCATTTGCCCTCGAGCTCACCGCTGACGGTCGCCCCTTTGGCCAGGTCGCCGAAGCCCTGATCACCGTGGGTGGTCGCCAGTTCTGATTCCCCAGTTTGGCTCCACACCTACGAAGTTTAATGCGCCGGCTGTTTCCGGGCTGGTGTGCGATACGGCCGCCCGGAAAATCTCAAGATCTGCCCGGGCAGTGGACAGCGAGGCGAGAGAACACGATATTAAAGTAGTGTACATTCCAATCCTGAACCTGCTGCAGGTTCGATTCCCTCAGTCAGTCAACGGTAGAACAGGACGGCATCATCAATGCAACAATCACCAGTTCCAAAAATTGATCCAGAAGAGCAAATCGGGTTCATGAATGTGGACGATACCGATTTTTCGACGTTCACTCGCGGCCAGCAGATCCGTCACCTGGAGGTCGAGGGTTACGTTGTTTTCCCGGGAATCCTGGAGCTAGAACTTGTCGCTCGACTGAAAACTGAACTGGCCGATGCCGAAATGTCCCACACAAGCTACAGCGTCCATCAAACCCGCTCGGTCAAGCAACCGCAATGGCACAGCCAGGCCGCTGCTGAATTGATCGGTTATCCTCCGGTGGTCGAATTTCTGGCCGACTTGATGGGACCGGAAATTGTATTCACGCGCGGGTTTTTCCAACGTACACATCCTGGCTCACCGGGAATCTCAATCCACACGGATGGACAACCGCATGGTTCAGATCTTTTTGGATACGAGGGAAGCTGTCCCCGGCTAGTGCGCGTACTCTACTACCTTGACGAATTGACCGACGAGCGGGCACCGTTTCGGCTGATTCCGCGGTCACACCTGTCGTTTCACGCTGAAGCCAGTCCCTATGTTCGCTACAAATCACATCCGGAAGAAATCACACTCGTCGTGCCACCGGGATCTGCTGTCGTCGTTCCCTCACTCGTCCTGCATGGAAGCCACCCGAATATCCACCCAGAGCCGCGGGAATTGCTCCAGCTAGGATATCGCCCAGCCTGGGCGGGCCCCGTTCAACCGGTCGATGAATGGGACCCGGAGCTGGTTGCAGGCGCTCCGGAAATTGCAAAACCGTTTTTGCAGAGCCTCAACACAACCGGGAGCGACTGGGAGCAACCTCACAAACCGGTTGGCATGAAGGCCGAGGCCCCTGGTATCAATCCAAGCCGTTGGGAGGCGTAGACCATCGACGACAGATCATGGACGACGCGATTTCCAACCCCCAGTGGTGGCACTGTTTAGGCCCGGTATCTGCTTCATAATCCGCCCTGGAATTCGCCATAAGGCCATTGGGGAAAACCAGCAAGAAATCCACGAACTCATCGTCGTCCGATTCTTGCGTCACCCTAGGGCACTTCCAAAGGCCCGGAAGGTTGTGGATGGGTCTCCCAGCCACCGACGACGGTCTGGTCGAAATCGACGATCGCTCCCGTCATGAGGCCTGATGCCGGTGAGCACATAAAACCGATTGCGCGGGCAACCTCCTCCGGCTTCAAAAGGCGCCCAAACACCTGGCCCGCCTCGGCCGTCTGCAGCCAGTCATCCGGGGCATCGTGTGCCGCTTTCTGGATTGCATGCTCGCCGGGTGTGTCCATCCAGCCGGGTGCAATTCCATTCACCCGGATTCGATTCTTTAATAAGGCAAAGGCCGTGTTTTTTGTGAGACCAGCAAGCGCTGCCTTCGAGGGGGAATACGCGGCGAGAAAGGGCTGACCACAGTGCATTGCGGTGCTGAGAACGTTGACAATACTTCCTTCGACCTTTTTCTCGATCATCCAACGAACAGTTTCCTGCATGAGAAAAAAAGGGGCCCTGAAGTTGACCGCCATCATGTCGTCCAGGAACTGCTCTGACGTATCAACAATGGTGCTGCGGCGGGTATCCGCGGCGCAATTGACCAGGTGGTCGATCCGGTCGAAGTGATTCCGCGCGGTCTGGACAACCTCCCGGCAGGCATCGACCGACCGGAGATCGGCAGCGACAAACACCACTTCGCAGTCGTGCACGGAAAGCGAGTTCCGGACTGCCTCGCCCCGTTCCTGATTCCGGCCTGTGATCACCAGGCCTGAAGCACCGTTTCGAGCGAAGTGCGCCGCGACGGCCTCCCCCAACCCCTGCGTACCACCAGTGACAATCGCCCTCTTTCCATCAAATTCACCATTCACGATTCCCTGCCCTCAGTTTGTGGATGAACCCAGTTCGATTTCCCGGCCCGTGGCGAGCGACTCGACTGCGGCCTCTGCCAGCAGGAGGGCCGCCAGTCCATCTGCCCCGCCGGGTACCTGCGTTGGCTTGCCTTCCAGCACCTCGAGAAAACAATCCCATTCAGCACGGTAGGCTTTGGCATAGCGCTCAAGAAAAAAGTGCCTCAGTTTGCTTCCCGTAACACCGTCGGCATCTGCCCGGACCAGATTAGATTCAAATTGGTTTGGGACACTTAGCATGCCGTTGCTGCCATGCGCCTCGATACGCTGGTCATACCCGTACACGGCACGCCGGCTATTGATGATGACCACGAGTTTTCCCCCGGCTGTGCGGAGGCTCACCACGGCAGTGTCCACATCACCGAGCTCGCCAATGCCCGGGTCCACCTGGCAACTGGCTGTGGCCGACACCACAATCGGCTCTTCGCCCAACAGAAACCGCGCCATATCTAAGTCGTGAATCGTCATATCACGAAAGAGGCCTCCAGAGACCTTGATATATTCCAGCGTTGGCGGTGCCTGATCCTTCGAGACGATGGTCAAGAGTTCAAGGTCCCCAATCTCCCCGGCCGCGATCCGCTTTCTGAGCGCGGCAAAGTCGGGGTCGAACCGGCGGTTGAATCCGACCATCATCCGGACTCCGGCAGCATCGACTGCCGCCAGGCAATCCTTCACGCGCGCAACGGAGAGATCTACCGGTTTTTCACAAAAAATGTGCTTGCCGGAACGGGCAGCGTCCTCGATCAGACTGGCATGAGTGTCGGTTGACGAGGCAATTAGCACTGCATCAATCTGGTCGTCGCCGAAGATCGCATCTGCCGTTCGAACTTCGGCACCATAAATTGCAGCCTGGGTGCGAGCCACTTCCTGGTGGGGATCTGCAATCGCCACCAGTTTGCAATTTTGGTGACTGGCGATATTGCCAGCGTGATGAACGCCTATTCTTCCCACACCAAAAAGTCCGATATGAAACATTGAATTCCCTCAGTAGTGTCCCAACGTTTTCGCGTTGGAGGATTATAAGTTATTGTTTTCTATCACTTTACGGAAAATCATGACCTGTATCGATTTGAATTCGACATGGCCGATAATGTCTCATTTCGGAGGCATC
>Ga0310121_10000660_pt1 | contig 37209 bp, 30 predicted proteins | sample CB27_Tmax_986_MG_FD_203504 | JGI IMG/M metagenome (GOLD analysis project Ga0310121, IMG submission 203504) | Marine microbial communities from Western Arctic Ocean, Canada - CB27_Tmax_986 | ecosystem: Environmental > Aquatic > Marine > Oceanic | place: Canada: Western Arctic Ocean | collected...
GGTCGTCGAGCTCGCGTAGCAAAACCGTATTCTCGAGGGGCCGGATGCGCTAGTCGCGCACGTCCGGATCTGTGGGAGCCCTGGGTGGGAAACCACCCAGGGCCACCCGGCAAATAGAGCGTCGCGGTCGAGGAGCCACCCGCGATGCTCTATTTCAAGACCTGACCCCTTCTGTTTATTCGACCCCTTCTGTTTCCTACCGGGCGATGGCCACCTGCTCCATCGTCGCGAGCGTCTGGGCCTTGCTGGCCAGCACCAGGAACTCCTTGCGGTGGCCTTCGAGGTCGGGCCCGATCGCGCTCCGAGCCAGGTCGATCACCTGCGTCCAGGAGGCCGAGCCCTTGTGGTCCGAATCGCGGAGCAGCATGCCGAAGGCCGCCACGGCCGCCGAGAAGCGCAGGTCGACCGAGGCCTGGCGCCCGGGACCGTCCTCGAGGACGACGCTCGTGAGGCGGCTGCGGTCTCCCGAAGGCTCCTTGTGGCGCAGCTTCACGGTGAGCATCTCCGGGGTGGCGGAGTCGTTGGAGACGGGCGGCTGCTGGTACTTAAGGGGATCGACCGCGGGCAGGTCCATGGAGACCCCGACGGGCACGATCTCGTAGAGGGCGGTCACGGTGTGGCCGGCTCCGATCTCGCCGGCATCCTTTTTGTCGTCCGCGAAGTCCTCGGCTCGCAGGGCGCGGTTCTCGTACCCCACGAGGCGGTAGGCGCTCACCCGGGCCGGGTTGAACTCGACCTGGATCTTCACGTCCTTGGCGATCGTCACGAGGGTGCTGCCCGCTTCGCTCACGAGGACCTTGCGGGCCTCGCGGAGGGTGTCGATGTAGGAGTAGTTACCGTTGCCGTGATCGGCCAGATTCTCCATCTTCGAGTCCTGGAGGTTGCCCCGGCCGAACCCCAGGACGGAGAGGAAGACGCCGGTCTCGCGCTTCTCCCCGATGAGACGAACGAGGTCGCTCTCGCTGCTCGTACCCACGTTGAAGTCGCCGTCGGTGGCCAGGATCACCCGGTTGATGCCGCCGTCCACGAAGCTCTCGGCCGCGATGTGGTAGGCCAGCTGGATCCCGGCTCCGCCAGCGGTGGACCCGCCGGCCCGCAGAACCTCGAGGGCCTCACCGATCCGCGCCTTGTCGGCGCCCGAGGTGGGCGACAGGACGAGCCCCGAGGCCCCGGCGTAGACCACGATCGCCACGTGATCCTCCTCGCGGAGGGTGTCGACGAGTAGGCCCATGGCCCGCTTCAGGAGCGGGAGCTTGTCCGGGGAGTTCATGGACCCCGAGACGTCGAGGAGGAACGTCAGGTTGCGAGGGGGCAGATTCTCGTCGTCGATCGAGCGGCCGCGCAGACCAACGAGGGCCAGGCGGTGCTCGGGCTTCCAGGGGCACACACCCAGCTCGGTCGTGATCGAGAAGGGAGAGCGCCCTTCGGGCTCCGGATAGTCGTATCGAAAGTAGTTGACGAGCTCCTCGATGCGGACCGCACCCTTTGGCGGGAGCTGACCCGCCGTGAGGAAGCGGCGCACGTTGGCGTACGAGGCGGTGTCCACGTCGATCGAGAACGTCGAGAGGGGGTTCGTGCCCACCGCCAGGAACGGGTTGTCGCGGATGTGGTCGTAGCCCTCGCGGTTGAAGTCGGGAGGCCACACAAGAAGCCCCCTCTCGTCCTTTTTCATGGGGTGGGACCGGAGCCCCAGCGTGCGATTGGCGGACAGCTTTCTCTCGTCCACTCGACCAGCCATCGCGGCTGTCTCCGGAATCGCCCTCACGAGAGCAGGGGCGACGTCGTGCTCGGCCGCGATCATCCGGCCGTCTTGAACGACCCCGGTCGTGGAGCCGGCTTGACGGGGCCGCTCCTCGTTGGGTCGGGGGGAGGAGATGGGCCTCGTCTTGACCATCTCGCCTGCCGGGGGCGGCGGCGGGGCGGGCGCGGCCGCCCCGGCCACGGGCGGCGGGGCGATGGCCGGCGCGGCGTGATCGACGGCCCGAGAAGGCGGAGCCGGCCCGTCGCCGACTGGGATGCGGGCCCGCAGCAGCAGGGGGAGACCGCTCGCCAGCAGGATCAGGCCTGCGACGGCGAGCACGGACGCGATCAGCTTCTTGCTCATATTCGGGAACCTCAACCGTGGCGGCTTGTTCGGTCCGCCCGCTTGGTGGGGTTACCCGGCCCGGGAGCCGCTTATTCCGAATGACCGGCGGGGTGCCGGCTTGTGGCAGGGGGTCAGGAGGAGCTCAGCGCGACCAGTAGGGGCGGTAGTACTGCTCGTTCTCCGCGACCTTGTGGGGCTTTGGCGGGCGGCGGAAGATCGACTCGACGCGCCGTCGCGCGCCACCAGGGTCACGGAGGATCAGGGCGAGCCCCACGACGACGGCGAGGCCGAGAAGGGCACCGACGATGATCAGCAGCGTGACAGGATTCATGGTGGGTTGTTGGCTCCCGCGAAGGCGACGCTGTGCGGCGCGACCAGTATATACCTTGACCAGCACAGACACGGGTCCCTAGAATCCTCATGATGCCCGAAGGCTCTCAGCGACTGGCCTGCCTGATCGTCCTCGGAGGGCCGCTCAAAGGGCGGCGTCACGATCTCGAGGAGGAGGTCACGGAGGTCCTGATCGGCGCCGACGAAAGCTGCCACCTCGCGGTCGACCAGCCTTCGATCAGCCCCATCCACGCCCGTCTCTGGGCGGACCTCAACGTCGTGACGGTCTACGACACCAGCGCGCCGACGGGCGTCTACGTCAATGACGACCGTGTCGTGGGCGAGGCGACGGTCCGGGACGGAGACATCCTGTGGCTGGGCGCTCCCGGGGATCCCGACAGCGTCGGCGTCCAGTGTCGTTTCGAGCCCTGGGTCGAGGTTCTGCCCGGGAGCCCGCTCGCGGGGAGGTGGTCAGGGCGTGCCGTTGAGCGCCGTTACCCAGGCACGTGCCAGCGTCCGCAACGGGCTCCGCTTGGTGGGGCTGCGGGTTCCGGCCTCGGTGACGGCGCAGGCGCCGCCCGCCCCCGCTCCGGGTGCGGCCGCTGCCCCTGCTGCTCCCACTCCTGCCCCGCGGGCGGAGCCCCTGGAGCTCGTGGGCACGTGGACGGGCCAGGAAACCGAGGGCGGCCGCCGGCGCTACCTCACGATCATGTTCCGTCGCAGCGAGGGCACGATCTCCTACGAGGGCGGGATCACCCTGACCGTGCCGTTCCTGAGCTACGAGCGGCCCGGCCGGGATCGTGTGCGCTTCGCCGTGCAGATTCGCGGCGGCCTGCGGCACTACCAGGGGCAATGGGACGGGACAAAGCTGAGTGGCCAGATCACCAAGGACCAGGCGGGACGGAATGCCACCGGAACGTTCGAGGTCCGCAAGCGCTAGCTCCGGCTGCCTGACTCCCCGGAGGCGCCGGGACTCAAAGGACAACAGACATGATGCCAACCTTACTCGCGATCCTGCTCGCAGCCTCCGCCGTCGTGAGCTCAGAGATGATCTTTGAGGACCCCCCCCACCCCTCGTGCCATGCGTCGACGATCGTGTGGACCGGGACAGGGCTCGTTGCCGCCTGGTTCGGGGGAACCGACGAGGGTGAAGACGACGTGGGCATCTGGCTCTCGCGGCATGGAACCGACGGCTGGTCGTCGCCGCTGGAGGTGGCCCGTGACGATGAGCACCCCTGCTGGAACCCGGTCCTGTTCCTGGTGGACGGCGGCCCGCTCCTGCTCTACTACAAGGTGGGCCCGAGCCCTCGCGAGTGGTGGGGCATGGTGATCGAGTCCACCGACGGCGGAGCGACGTGGTCGTCGCCGCGTCGTCTTCCCGAGGGCATCCTCGGGCCGATCAAGAACAAGCCCGTGCGTCTCGGCGGGGACGTGGTCCTCAGCGGCTCGAGCACGGAGCACGACGGCTGGGTCGTTCACATGGAGCTCTCGGCCGACGGGGGCCGCACCTGGACGAAGACCGGACCCCTGAACGACGGGACGAGCATCGCGGCGATCCAACCCACCATCCTTCCTCACGCCGAAGGCGGCATCCAGATCCTGTGTCGCACCCGTCAGGGACGCATGTCCGAGAGTCGCTCCACGGACCGGGGCCGGACCTGGAGCCGCATGGTCCTCGGCGAGCTTCCCAATCCCAGCGCCGGCTTCGATGCCGTGCTCCTGGAAGACGGGCGGTCGCTTCTCGTCTACAACCACACGACGAAGGGGCGCCACAGCCTGGACCTGGCGTTGAGCGCCGACGGGACTGCGTGGGAGAGGGTCCTGTCTCTCGAGAGCCAGGAGGGCGAGTACTCGTACCCCGCCATCATCCAAACCCCCGATGGGCTGGTGCACATCACGTACACTCATCGTCGCCGACACATCAAATACGTCGTCATCGATCCGCGAAAGCTCGACTCGTCGCACTGAGCACGGTCCCTTTCGGCGAGCCTTGACGAGAGCCTGCGGAGGAACCTCATGAAAACTGGCACCTCACTCGGATCGATCGCCGCCACCGCGGTGATCGCGTGTGGAATCGTCTGTGTGGCCGACTCGCGGGTGCGGGCCCAGGAGAGCCCCCGCACCCTGGTGGCGATCTTCGCCCACCCGGACGACGAGCAGGTGGTCTCGCCGCTTCTGGCACGCTACGCCCGGGAGGGAGTCGACGTGCACTTGGTGATCGCCACCGACGGACAGAAGGGCGTGAGGGATCATGCCGGCATTCCTGCCGGCGAGGCCCTGGCCACCGCTCGTGCTGCGGAGGCCCGCTGCGCCTGCGAGAAGCTCGGCATTCATCCTCCAATCCTCCTGGGACTCGTGGATGGGGATCTGTACACGACACAGAGCAAGACCACAGTGCTCCGCGAGGTCGCCCGGCTCTTCACGGAGTTGAAGCCGGACGTGGTGGTCACCTGGGGACCGGACGGCATCACGGGCCACACCGACCACCGGATGGTGAGCAACGTGATGACACAAGTGGTCCAGCGCGGCGCCACGGACGCGCCTCGCCAGTTGTTCTATTCCGGGCTCTCCGCCGAGCGACTGGCCGTCATCGCTGCTTCGGCCGGTCGCGGCGTGCCTCCCGGCATGGCGACTGTGCAGGACCGGTTCTTGCCGGTCCGAATTGCCTACGAGGACCAGGACGCGGCGGCGGCCGGGACGTCCCTGGCGTGCCACGAGAGCCAATACACGCCGGAGGAGATGGCCCGCATGAGCGGCATGGCCCGGGGCGCGGAGGATGGCACCGTGCGCCTGCGCCCGTGGTTCGTCGATCCCGGGCGGATCACCGATCTGTTCGAGTAGCGAAGGAGCCGACACTGATCAGCCGGAAGCAAGCGGTCGTCGTGGCTGCCGCTGGAGTGGCGATGGCCCTCGCCGGCTGCGGCCAGGAGCGCGACAGCGCGCCACCGCCCAGCTTCGTCCTCTTTCTCGTCGACGACCTGGGCTGGATCGACAGCGGTGTGTACGGCAGCACCTTCTACGACACGCCCCACATCGACCGCCTGGCCGCCGAAGGCGCTCGCTTCACTCAGTTCTACGCGGCGAGTTCCGTCTGCTCCCCAACACGAGCCAGCCTCATGACCGGCAAGCACCCGGCACGGCTGCACCTGACGAACTGGATCGGGGGAGAGCAGAGAGGTCTCCTGCTGCCACCCGAGTACATCCGGGCATTGCCCCTGGACGAGCTGACCCTTGGAGAGGCCTTTCGTCAGGCCGGCTACCGGACCGGGTACATCGGGAAATGGCACCTGGGGGCGGACGGCCACATGCCGGATCAGCAAGGCTTCGAGTTCACTCGGGCGGTCAACCAGGCTGGCCAGCCCGGCTCGTACTTCTTTCCGTACGAGAAGGAAAACCGCCCGGTGACCAACGTTCCCGACCTCGAGGACGGCCGCGAGGGAGAGTACCTGACGGATCGCTTGACGGACGAGGCCGTCCGCTTCATCCGCGCGAACCGGGAGGAGCCGTTCCTTCTCGTCCTCTCCCACTACGCAGTGCACACGCCCCTCGAGTCGAAGGCCGAGCTCACGGAGAAGTACGCCCGGCGTGCTGCCGCACTCCCGGAGCCGACGCGGCCGCTGCGGGCGCCCGAGGGCGAGACGGCGGTCACGAAGGGGCGTCAGGACCATCCCGTCTACGGAGGGATGGTGGAGAGCCTGGACGAGAGCCTCGGCCGCCTCGTCGGGGAGCTCGAGAGCCTTGGCCTCGCCTCACGCACTCCGATCCTGTTCGTGTCGGACAACGGCGGGCTGAGCACACTGCCGAAGACCCGGCAGAACATTTCCACATCCAACCATCCGCTCCGTGCCGGCAAGGGGTGGCTCTACGAGGGGGGCATTCGCATCCCCTTCATCGTGAGATGGCCCGGCGTGGTCGAGCCCGGGCGCTCGATCGACACCCCGGCGGTGACCACCGACATCTATCCGACTATGCTGGCCATGGCCGGCCTGGTCGCACGTCCGGAGCAGCACCGGGACGGAATCAGCCTGTGGCCCGTCATCACGGGAACGGGCCAGCAGGGAAGCGGCGAGCCGGCGGATCGGGATCTCTTCTGGCACTTCCCGCACTACCACGGCTCCGGCAACACCCCGTCCAGCGCAATCCGGTCGGGGGATCTCAAGCTCGTGGAGTGGCTCGAGGACGATCGGGTCGAGCTGTTCGATCTGTCCCGCGACCTCGGGGAGTCGGAAGACCTGGCGGGGTCTCGACCCGCCGAGAGGGACCGTCTGCGTGCAAGGCTTCATGGCTGGCGCACCGAAGTCGAAGCCCGGATGCCCTCCCCGGATCCGGCAGGAATCGATGCGCACTGAAGGCCTCGTGGCCGCGGCCTTCACGCCGATGCGTCCCAACGGGGACGTCGATCTCGATGCCGTGCCGCCCCTCGTCGAGCACCTGATCCGCGAGGGTGTCACCGGCATCTTCTGCAACGGCACCACGGGGGAGGGAGAGCTCCTGACCCCGGAGGAGCGGAAGGCGACGACGGCCGCGTTCGTGAGCTCTGCTTCAGGGCGACTGCCCGTCTTCGTGCAAGTCGGCGCCAACAGCGTGCGGGTCGCGATGGAGCTGGCCACCCACGCCGCCGAAATCGGTGCGGATGCGATCGCGACCACGCCTCCGTCCTACTTCAGGCCCGCGACGGTGCCGGACCTGCTCGAGTGCCTGAAACAGGTCGCAGCCGTCGCACCGGACCTGCCGCTCTACTACTACCACCTCCCGGTCTTCACCGGCGTCCGCCTCGACATGGCCGAGGTGATGCGAGGAGCGGGTGAAACGGTGCCGGGCTTCGCCGGCATCAAGTTCAGCGAGGTGGCCCCGAAGACCTTCGCGGCGTGCACTGAGATCGGGGGCGACCGCCACGAGGTGATGTGGGGCTCTGACGAGACGCTGCTGACCGGCCTCGGCGCAGGGGCCAACGCCGCCATTGGCTCGACCTACTGCTTTGCGGCGCGTGTGTATCGAGAAGTGATGGCCGCTCACGCCGCAGGAGACTTGGAGACCGCGAAGCTGTGGCAGGACCGCGCTGCGCGGATGGTGGAGATCCAGGGCCGGCGGGGGGGCCTCTCGGCTCTCAAAGCGACGATGCAGCTCGTCGGCGCCGACTGCGGGCCGGTGCGCCTGCCGCTGCGCACCCCGTCTCCGGCGGCGATCGAGGAGCTGCGCGGCGAGCTGGAGGGAATCGGCTTTTTCGACTGGGCCCGCCCGTGAGCCGCGGGGCGTGGGCGCTCGTCGGCGGGCTGGCGCTCTTCGCCCTCGGCTGTGCTCAATCGAGCAGGGAGGTCGCCTCCGCGTTCGCCTGGTCGGAGCTTCCACCGCTGCCCGACGGCGTCGGGCTGGCCGGGGCCTGCGTCGGGGTCTCCGGCGATGCGCTGATCGTTGCCGGGGGAGCCAACTTCCCCCACGGCCCGCCGTGGGAGGGCCACCCCAAGGTCTGGCACGACCGCGTGCTGGTCCTCGAGGAGCCCGAGGGCCCCTGGCGGGAGGTCCCCACGCGCCTCCCACGTCCCCTGGCCTATGGTGTGGCGCTCTCCTGGAACGACAGCTTGCTGTGTCTCGGAGGTGGGGACGCCACGCGTCACCACGCGGACTCGTTCTCGCTGCGCTGGGACGGAACCAGACTCGTGATCGAGACGCTGCCGCCGTTACCGACGGGTGTGGCGTTCGCGGCGGGCGCGCTGCTGGGCGACACGGCGTTCGTTGCCGGGGGTCTGGATGCCCCGGGTGCAACGGCTCCCCTTCACGCGCTGTGGTCGCTCGATCTGGCTTCGACGGCGGGGGACCGGAGCTGGCGAGAGCTGCCGCCGTGGCCGGGGCCGCCTCGCCACCTGGCGGTGGCCGGAGCCCAGGACGGCTCGTTCTTTCTCTTCGGCGGGATTGATCTTCGGGTTGGGGAGGGCGGGGCGCCAGAGCGGGTGCGACCGTACCTTTCCGACGGGTACCGGTACACCCCGGGCCGCGGGTGGCGGGCCCTGGCGGCTCTGCCTCACCCCGTGGCCGCGGCCCCGGGACCGGCGCCCTCGCTGGGGCCGGCACACCTGGCCCTGCTCGGGGGCGACGACGGGTCGATCGCGACGCCCCCGGGGGACACCCACCCGGGATTCCGCGACGACGTGCTTCTGTACCACACGATCACGGACACCTGGGTGGCGACGGGCAGGTTGCCCCGTGACCCTCGGGTGACGACACCCGCGGTCCAGTGGCGCGGAAACCTGGTGGTCGCCAGTGGGGAGACGCGGTCGGGCATACGCGCGCCCAGTGTCCTCCTGGGCACGCCAGTACGGCCCAAGCCCGCGTTTGGCGCCCTGGACTACGGCGTGCTCTCCGTTTACTTGATCTGCCTCGCCGGAACGGGCTTCTATTTTGCCCGTCGAGAGAAGACCACGGAGGACTTCTTCCTCGGCGGGCGACGCGTGGTGTGGTGGGCGGCCGGGATCAGCATCTTCGGGACCCAGCTCAGCGCCATCACGTTCATGGCCATTCCGGCCAAGGCGTTCGCCACCGACTGGGTGTACTTCCTGCTCAACGTGGGGATTCTCCTGATGGGGCCCGTCGTCGTCTACGCCTATCTGCCCTTCTTCCGTCGGTTGAACGTCACGACTGCATACGAGTACCTCGAGCACCGCTTCAACCTGCCGACCCGGCTCCTCGGGGCGGCCTCCTTCGTCGTCTTCCAGGTCGGGCGCATGGGCATCGTCCTCTTCCTGCCGGCGCTGGCTCTCGCGGCGGTCACCGGCATCGACACCCGCACGTGCATCGTGGTGATGGCGGTCTTGTGCACGCTCTACACGGTTCTCGGCGGTATCGAGGCAGTGATCTGGACGGACGTGCTCCAGGTCGTCGTCCTCTGCGGAGGGGCGCTCGTTGCTCTGGGCGTGATCGCGAACGCCCTCCCTGGAGGGCCGGGCGAGATCGTGTCCACGGCCCTTCTCCACGACAAGCTGCGACTCGTCGACGCCCGCTGGGACTGGACCGGGTCGGCCTTGAGCGTGATCGTGTTGGCGATGTTCTTCAACAATCTCGTCCCGTACACGGCGGATCAGGCGGTCGTCCAGCGTTACCTGACCCCGTCGGATGAGCGCCGGGCCGCGTCGGCGGTCTGGACGGGGACGTTTCTCGCGCTGCCGGCGTCGATCGTGTTCTTCGGTCTGGGGACGGCCCTGTTCGCGTTCTATCGCGCGCACCCCGAGCGGCTGAACCCCCTCGGGCAGGGAGATCAGGTCTTTGCGTGGTTCATCGTCCAGGAGCTGCCCGCGGGGCTGTCGGGCCTGCTCATCGCAGGCGTCTTCGCCGCGGCCATGTCCAGCCTCGACAGCAGCATGAACTCCATCGCCACGACGGTGACCACGGACTTCTACCGCCGCTTCCGCCCCGAGGCGGACGACCGCCGGTGCCTCGCCCTCGCCCGGGGTCTCACCCTGCTGCTCGGAGCGCTCGCTGCCGCAGTGGCACTCTGGTTTGCGCAGGCGGGGATCCAGTCGCTGTTCGACCAGTTCCTCGAGCTCGTCGGCCTGCTCGGTGGAACGCTGGCGGGCCTCTTCGCCCTGGGGATCTTCACGCGCGAGGCCACCGGTCCCGGCGCCCTCGTCGGAGCCGCGGCCAGCCTGGGCCTCCTCGGCTGGGTCGCGACCGCCACGGATCTGAGCGGGCTGCTCTACGCCGCCATCGGCATCGTCTCCTGCATGGCGATAGGCTGGCTCGCGAGCCTCGTGCTGCCCCGACCCGCCCGCTCGATAGAGGGGCTGACCATCCACACTCTCCGGCGATGACCCCCGAACGGAAGGCCGAGCTCCGCGACACGTACCGCGATGGGCTGCTGCAGGACACGCTTCCGTTCTGGCTCCGAAACGGAGTCGACCGGGAGCACGGCGGCTTCCTCCTCTGCCAGGACCGGGACGGCACCGTGATCGACACCGACAAGGGGCTGTGGCAGCAGTGCCGCTTCACGTGGCTTCTGGCAACGCTCTACAACACCGTGGAGAAGCGCCCGGAGTGGCTCGAGCTGGCGCGCCACGGCATCGATTTCATACGCCGCCATGGCTTCGATGGCGATGGACGGATGTTCTTCGTGGTGACCCGCGACGGTCGCCCGCTCAGGAAGCGGCGCTACGTCTTCACCGAGTGCTTCGCGGTGGCCGCATTGGCTGCCTACGCAAGAGCGGCCGGCGACGAGGAGGCTCGCGATCAGGCCCAGAGCCTGTTCCGCCTGGTCGTGCGCCACCTGACGACGCCCGGTCTGATCGCTCCGAAGACCGATCCGGAGACGCGGCCCATGAAGAATCTGGGCGGGCCGATGATCGGGATCGTCACCGCTCAGCTCCTGCGCAGCGCGACGCAGGACCCGATGTGCGACGAGATGATCGAGGGCTGGATCCAGGAGATCGAGCGCGACTTCATGAAGCCCGAGGAGCAGGCGGTGCTCGAAGTCGTCGGTGCGAAGGGTGAGATTCTCGACCACTTCGACGGCCGGACCCTCAACCCCGGCCACGCCCTCGAGGCGGCCTGGTTCCTCATGGAAGAGGCACGGCATCGCGGCGGCGACCGGCATCTGCTCGATCTCGGCACGACCATGGTCGACTGGATGTGGGCCCGCGGCTGGGACCCGGACTACGGCGGCATCTTGTGTTACACGGACTTGAAAGGGCTGCCGGTGCAGGAGTACTGGCACGACATGAAGTTCTGGTGGCCCCAGTGCGAGGCGATCCTGGCGACACTGATGGCCTACCGGATGACCGGAGACTCGAAGTACGCCGAGTGGCACGGGAGAATCCACGACTGGGCGTATGGACACTTCCCGGACCCGGAGTTCGGGGAGTGGTTCGGCTATCTGCATCGCGACGGACGCCTCTCGTCGCGGCTCAAGGGCAACCTCTGGAAGGGGCCGTTCCACGTCCCACGGATGCAGCTCGTCGCCTGGAAGCTGCTCGAAGAGTAGGGCGACGCCGGAGAGCGCTACGGGGAGGCCGCGGAGCTCTTCGCTCCGACGCCGCCCAACACGCGGCGGATGGCGTCGAAGACCTTCTCCTCCACGGACTCCGCAAAGGGCCCCGGCTGGCCGTAGTAGATCATGCTGTCCACGGCCTCGTATCCGCCCTCCCGAAGCACGCGAAGGGACGGGATGTAGCACATGACGTCATGGCTGTACCCGGCCACGATCAGGTTCTCTCCTGGAAACTCGCGCTTGGTGCGAAGAGCGTAGTCCACCACCACCTCCCCCCCCGAGGGCGAGGAGCGTCAGGTCCTCGTTGAACCGGACCGCGTGAACCGGATACGGCGTGTCACGGACGGGACGGCCGTCGTCGTATCCTGCCAGCATCAGGCGTGCGCGCCGCTGCCGGTAGGGATCCTCGTGAGCGGCTTTCTCCTCGAAGACCTCTCGAGTGTGGGCGGCGAAGTCCAGCCGTGTCTCTTCGAACGCAGTGCGCACCGGAGGACGCACGGGGCTCAGGGAGGCGTTCAGGAGGCGGCTCACCTCTGTCGCGAGGGCTCGCCCGTGCTCCTGGGCCAGGTCCACCGTTCCGCGGGGGTTCGGGTTCTGGTCGCCTCCGCAGAGCATCAGGAAGAGGCCGTTGCCCCAGGATGGGCGCGCTCGAGCTCGGCCTGGGCCCACCCGGCGTAGTCGCCGTTGATCCGGTCGATGTCCCTCCCCAGCGTCGTGTTGTGGCAGGCGTAGCCGAACAGCACCGCGCGCAGCGTCCCGTCGGGGGCCGTGATCTTCAGGACGGGGACGTCGTGGTCCACGGGTCCGTCCGGGTTCACCCGGATACGGTAGCCCTCGGGAGTCAGGAGCCGCCGGTTGACGCCGAAGCCCACCGCGCCATGGCCCGCGCTCAGCCGTGCGGGGGAGAGATCGCCGAGCGCGTCGCCAACGACCTCCAGCAGGCTCTCGGTCAGCCGAGCGCCGTAGTCCTCCACTGCCTTTCGTCCCTCGGCATCCAGCTGCAACAGGATCGGCAGGTTGCGCCAGCTCATCGGCCCCGAGTGGGTGTGCGAGGCGTTCAAGAGAAGCTCGGACCGCCCGAGCCCAAAGCGCTCCCGCGCCTGCGCGGCGACGTTCACCGCGATCACACGGGAGATGCCGATGAGATCCGTCGTGACCAAGACGACCCGGTTCCCCTCGGGGTCGCGGACGGCCAGTGCCTTGGCCCAGATGTCCTGGAGCACCCCCGTGGAGGGATGGGTTCGAGACGCATAGCCCGACATCCAGAAAGGGGTCGGTGGCGTGATCTTCACCCGCGCCACGCCCACTTCGAAGTCGGCCGGGGAAGCGGGGGAGCCGGCCAGGAGCACGAGGACGAGCAGCGCCATCCGGCGGCCGGTTCCAGGCGAAAGCAACGCTCGTGTCCTCATCATCGGCAACCGACCTCCCGCCCTACGTCTGGAGCGCGGCCGCGCTGGCCTGGATCTTGCGAATCGCCGCCGCGATGTCGTCCATGTCCCGACGAGGTCCGAGGAGTGTCGTCTGCCCGAACCAGACGGCCTGGTCCCGCAGACGGTCGTTGACGGGGCAGCGGGTGCGCTCCTCCCAATCGGCCAGGACCTTCGCGGGGTAGATGCGGCGGTAGGCCGGGCTCTCCACGGTGGCCTTGATGACCGCCCGGGTGCGCTCCGGTCGGTACCCGCCCGCGCAGGGGATCCCTTCGGCACGGAGAGCCTGGATGAACCGGTCCCGCGGCAGCCCGTCGAACCCCTCCGGGTCATAGCGCGTCATGTAGATGTGATAGCCGTTGCGGGTGCAGCCCTCGTACATGCGGGCCGGCGTGATCCCCGGGAACTCCTCGAGCTGAGCCGAGAGGTATCGGGCGTTCTCGTCCCGGGTCCGCGTCTGCTCCTCCAGCCGGGTCATCTGGGCGAGGAGCAGGCTGCCCTGAAACTCGGTGAGCCTGAGGTTGGCGCTTCGGCTGGATCCGAAAGGGGCGCCGCCCCGGCGCCGAGGTCGGGCGTGGTTGTGGAAGGCGTAGCACCGGTCGGCCAGATCGTCGTCGTCGGTCAGGATTGCGCCACCCTCTCCGGAGTTGAGGTTCTTGCTGGCCTGGAAGCTGAAGCAGCCCGCATCTCCCACGGTTCCCAGCTTCTTGCCCCGCCACTCTCCCATGACCGCCTGGCAGGCGTCCTCCACAACGGGGATCTTTCGGCGCCGGGAGATCTCCATCACGGTGTCCAGGTCGGCGGCATTGCCGCCCAGATGCACGGGCATGATCGCGGCAGTGCGGTCGGTGATCGAAGCCTCGATCCTGCTCGCGTCGATCTGACTGGTCTCGATGTCGGAGTCGACGAAGATCGGCAGGGCGTACTGCAGGAAGACGACGTTGATCGTGGCGATGAAGGTGTATTCCGGCAGGATCACCTCGTGCCCGGGCCCGACGTCGAGGGCGGCCAGGGAGGCGAGAAGGGCGCTCGTGCCATTGGCGGTCGCGATGCAGTTGCGGGCACCGGTCAGCCGGGCGTAGTCCTCCTCGAACTGCGTGACCATCCGTCCGTCGCCCCTGTACCACTTTCCGCCGTTCAGAACGTCCAGCAGTGCCTTCTCCTCGCGATCGTCGACGGTCGGCCAAGAGGGGAAGGGGGTCTTGCGCTGCTGCGGCCCGCCGAGAAGGGCAGGCTTGTGCATCTTCCCCGTGGACGACGTGAGGGCTTGAGCGTCCTGGGGCGAGGCGGCCGGGCCGCCGGCGCGAGTCGTGGCGACGGCGCCTGCGACCGTGGTCGCCACCATGAAGCTCCGACGAGAGATTCGCTGGTTCATGATCGGTCCTCCAGAGCACGGGACGTCCGTTCGTGGTGGTCGAGCCCGGCTGCGGAGGAACACTATCACGGCCGGGAGCCCTGACATCTCCCGTCCGATCCACCGTCGTCCCGGTGATACACTCCCGCGCCATGAGGAAGGTTTGGCTGGTTCCAGGTCGTCTTGTGGTCGTCGTCGGCGCCCTCGTCCTGGCCGGCTCAGGCCTGGCCGTGGCCGGCGGGCCCCGCGTCGTGCTCGTTTCCATCGACGGGCTCGCCGCCTATCACGTTGCCGACGAGTCGCTCGAGCTACCCAACCTGCGGGAGCTGATTCGGAGTGGGGTGCGGGCCGAGAGCTCGGAGACGGTGTTTCCCAGCGTGACTCACCCGTCGCACACGACGATCGTGACCGGGGTGCTGCCCCGCACACACGGGGTCGTTGGAAACCGGCTGCGGAATCGTCTGACGGGAGAGCGGTACCACATCACCAACCTCCCGCACGGGACGTCTGTTCGGGTACCGACGATCTTCGATGCCGCCAAGGATGCGGGGCTTCGGACCGCGTCCTACTACTGGCCGGAGAGCAAGGACGACCCGGCCCTCGATCGCAGCATCCCCGAGGTGTTTACGGAAGACTCTGTCGCCGACCGTGGGGCCGCCGATCCCGAGTATCTCGAGGAGTTGCGCGAGGCGAACGTGCCGATCGATCTCTTTTACGAGGCCTACGGCCAGCGGGGGCTGAACGGTGCAGGGGACGTGGCCCTGGCGATGGCTGCTGCATACGAGATTCGCACACGGCGACCCCAGCTCCTGGCGATCCACTTCGTCTCCACCGACGCCACCCAGCACTGGTACGGCCCGGCGCACGAGCTCTCCCGGGCTTCGCTCACCGTGGCCGACGCGTGCGTGGGGATTCTCCGGGACGCCGTGGAGGAGGCCGGGCTCACGGCGGACACGACGTTCGTCATCGCGGCGGACCACGGGTTCCACAGCGTCGAGCACGGCGTCAACGTGTATCCCGTGTTCCGCGCCGCCGGCCTGACCGATCGGCTGGCCTTCCACCCGTGGGGCTGGACGCTGTTCGTCGAGACGTTGCCCGCCTTCGAGCCCGGCAGGGACGGACCAGCGCTGGAGTCGGCCCTGGAAAATGCTCTTGCTCTCGAGGGAGTCGGGCGCATCGTTCGTCCGGAGGAGTTTCACGGCATGGGGCTTCCGCGCTACGAGGAAGACCCGCACGTGCCGGGGCAGTACATGGTCATCGGCGACATCGACACCCTGGTCCGGGCCGACCCTGAAGCCGCAGCAGGCCGCAGTCGCTTCCCCGAGGCCCACCACGAGCACGGGTTCCCCCCGGAGCACCCGCGGATGTATCCCGGCCTGATCCTCTCCGGTCGCGGCATCCGGAACGGGGAGCGGCTCGGCCACGTCCACAACCTGGACATTGCACCGACCATCGCTCACCTGCTCGGGCTGGAGATGAAAGGCCTGGAAGGACGGGTCCTCGAGGAAGCGCTCACCGTGCCGGCGGCCGAGTAGGGTCGGGGAGATCTCCCGGGCTCACCAGCCGAGAAGCCGGAAGAGCCACGCGCCCGCGATCCCTCCAACGATGGGACCGACGATCGGGACCCACGCATATCCCCAGTCCGAGTGCCCCTTGTGTTTGAGCGGGAGCACGGCGTGGGCCAGTCGCGGGCCCAGGTCGCGAGCCGGATTGATGGCGTACCCCGTAGCCCCGCCCAGCGAGAGGCCGATCCCCCAGACCAGGATTCCGACCAGCGCCGGGTTGAGGCCGTTGCTGAACGCCACCGACAGGTCGAGGTCGCCGCCCTGCATCGCGGCGGCGTTGGCGCCAATGGCCAGCACCCCGAAGATCAGAACGGCGGTGCCCAACACCTCGGCCAGGACGTTGGCGCCCAGGGACCGGATCGCCGGGGCCGTGCAGAAGACAGCTCGGAGAGTGTCCGCATCCTCGGTGGCGTCGAAGTGGGGCAGGTAGCTCAGCCAGACGACGATCGCGCCCAGGAAGGCGCCGATCACCTGGGCCGTGATGTAGCCGGGCACGAGCGCCGCGTCGAAGGCGCCGATCGAGGCGAGGCTGAGGGTCACCGCCGGGTTGATGTGAGCCCCGGAGATTCGACCGACGGTGTACACGGCCAGCGCCACCGCCAGGCCCCAGGCGGTGGCGATCACCATCCAGCCCGAGTCCTTACCCTTCGTCCGGGCGAGGCAGACGTTGGCCACGACGCCGTCGCCGAGGATCACCAGCAGCATCGTGCCCACCAGCTCCGCCAGGTACAGTTCCATGTCCTGTCTCCCTCCTGCGGCGAAGAGGCGCGAGCTCGCCTCACGCATCCGCCGACCAGTTGCGGTGGATGGTACCCAACACGGCCCGGCAGCGAAACTCGGAGCCGCGTCATCTTCGAAAACGGATCGCTCGTCCGCTCGTCCGAGCTCGCGCCGAGCGGGCGAAGGCCATGCTGCTCTGCAGCCAGGCAGCTTCTACGGCCGAGGTGCAGCACGCGGGCCGGGGGCGCTCACGCGCTGCTTTCCGCCACGAACGGTCCTCGAGAGCAAATGAACTGTCCCTTTCGGCCAACGAACGGTCCGTCTCGGCCGATGAACGACCCCATCGCCGAGTGTCCGCCTGGTCGGGGCTGACCCTGCCGGCGGGCGCGAGCAGCGCCTCTCCGGCGGATGCCGTGTTCTGGCAGAATGAGCCGATGAAGCGTTCACCCGCCAAGCGACCTGCCGCCTTCGTCTGCCTGGGCATGTTGCTGCTCCAGCCGGGGCTGGGCATGCCGCAAGACGCCGAGGACAGCCTGGAGCGGAGCTACGCCCAGGAGCTGCCGCGCATTCCGGCACTGGAGCCCGACGAGGCCCTCGGGTCCTTCGAGGTGCATCCGGAGTTTCGCCTGGACCTGGTGGCCGCGGAGCCGCTGGTGCACGACCCCATCGCCATGGCGTTCGATGCCGCGGGCGACCTGTACGTCGTCGAGATGCGCGGGTATTCCGAACAGCACGACGAGAGCCTCGGCGCGGTGCGCTTGTTGAGAGACACCGATGGCGACGGCGCCTTCGACGAGAGTCACGTCTTCCTGGACGGCCTGGAGTGGCCGACGGCGGTGGCGTGCTGGGACGGCGGGGTGTTCATCGGGGTTCCGCCGGACATCCTGTACGCGAAGGACACGAACGGCGACCACGAGGCCGACCTGGTGGAGACGGTGTACACCGGCTTCCACCTGACGAACGTGCAGGGCATGTTGAACAGCTTCAAGTGGGGCCTGGACCACCGCATTCACGGCGCCACCAGCAGCTCCGGCGCGGCGGTGGTGCCGGGCGGCCAGCCCGACGCGTCTCCGTTGACGCTGCGCGGGCGCGACTTCTCGTTCGATCCGCGCTCCCGGGACATCCGGGCCGAGAGCGGTGGCGGGCAGCACGGTCTGACCTTCGACGAGTGGGGCCGGAAGTTCGTCTGCCAGAACTCCCACCAGGTGATCTACGTCGCCTACGAGGATCGGTACGTGGCGCGGAACCCGTATCTTGCCGCGCCCGCAGCCGCCATCGACGCCGCAGCCGACGGGCCTTCGGGCGACGTGTTCCGGATCAGCCCCGTGGAGCTGTGGCGCCTGGTGCGCACGCGGTTGCGGGTGAAGGGCCTCGTGCCCGGGCCTATCGAGGGCGGCGGCACCGCGGCGGGGTACTTCACGAGCGCCACGGGCATCACCGTGTACAAGGGCGACGCGTGGCCCGAGTCCTACCGGGGCAACCTGATCATCGGGGACGTGGGCAGCAACCTCATTCATCGGAAGACCGTGACCTGGGCGGGAATCATCCCCGTGACGGATCGGGCCCGGGCCAACACCGAGTTCGTCCGCTCCACGGACAACTGGTTCCGTCCCGTGCAGTTCTCCAACGGACCGGACGGTGCGTTGTACGTGGCGGACATGTACCGGGAGGTCATCGAGCACCCGGACAGCCTGCCGCCGATCATCAAGCAGCATCTCGACCTCACGAGCGGCCAGGATCGTGGGCGCATCTACCGGATAGTGCCCAGGGGCTTCGAGCAGCCACCCGTGCCCGATCTCGCACATGCCGATACGGCGACCCTCGTGGACCTCCTGGCGCACCCGAACGCGTGGCACCGGGAGACCGCCTCCCGCCTGCTGTTCGAACGCCAGAATCAGGCCGCCGCGCCCACCCTGGCCGAGCGTGTGGCCGACGCGCCATCCCCCCTTGGCCGGGTGAGCGCCCTCTACACACAGGACGGGCTGAACACCCTGTCTCCCGAGACCGTCGCCGGGTCCCTGCAAGACCCCGATCCGCGCGTACGAGAGCACGCGGTGCGCCTGGCCCCACGGTTCCTCCCGGACCAGACCGATCTGGCCAAGCGTCTCGCGGCCCTGACCGACGATCCCGACCTCCTCGTCCGGTACCGGCTGGCGTTCGTGCTCGGCTACGCTTCACCCAACGTTGCGGCGCCAGCCCTGGCCGAGCTGGCGCGCCGGGACCCCGGCGATTCCTGGATGCGAAACGCCGTGCTGAGCTCGACCGCGCCCATGGCGGCGGACCTGCTTCGGCTCCTGCTGGCCGGCGAGCGGCCTCGAGGCGACGGCAACGCTCGCGCATGGCTCGAGCCCCTGGCCCTCCAGGTGGGCGCGGCGGCCGGGGAGGCCGATGTCGCGCGGACGTTGTCCCTCCTCGAAGCGCTTCCGGTGGACGAGGAGCCCCTGGCGCAGGCGGCGGTGCGAGGCGTGATCGAAGGCAGCAGGCTCGGACGTCGCACCGGCAGGATCAACCGTCTGATCAACGGGAGCCCGTTCGCCGCCGGGGTGCTCGAGGCCCTGCTGGCGCAGGCCCGCGAGACCGCTGCGGACGGCGGGGCCGGGACCGACGCGCGCGCGGAGGCCCTTCGGCGGCTGCTTCTCGACAGCTACGAGGCCGCCGCCCCGACCCTGGCGTCCGCGCTGGATCCGCGCCAGCCCCTCGAGGTGCAGGAGGCGTCCGCGAGCACTCTCGGCCGCTTCGCCGACGACGACGTGGCCACGCTTTTCCTGGAGAGGTGGCCCACGCTGGGCCCCCAGGTGCGAAGCCACGTGGTCGAGGGTCTCTTTGCGTCGGAGGGCCGGCTCGAGCACCTGGTGACGGCGCTCGAGGCCGGGACCTTCCCGCCCACCGATCTCGACTCCACGCGGGTTCGGCAGCTGCTGAGCCATCCGAACGCCGCGCTGCGTGAACGGGCGCGGGGCATACTCGAGGAGCATGCGCTGGGCCCTCGCCACGAAGTGGTGGCCGCGTACCAGGACGTGCTGACGCTGACCGGCGACCCAGCCCGGGGCAGGGCGGTCTTCGAACAAAACTGCGCCCGATGCCACCAGCTGGGGGGCCTCGGCCACGCCGTCGGCCCGGACCTCAGGACGGTGGCCCACGCCGGCCCGGAGCAGGTCCTGGTGAACGTGCTCGATCCGAACCGCGAGGTGAACCCGCAGTACATCGACTACCTGATCGACACCACCGACTGGGCCACCTACAGTGGGATCATCGCCTCGGAAACGGCCACCAGCCTGACGCTCAGGCGAGCGGGCGGCGCCGAGGACACGATCCTGCGGCAGAACATCGAAACCATTCGCACCACGGACCTCAGCATCATGCCCGAAGGCTGGGAGCAATCGTTGAGCAGGGAGAACCTCGCGGATCTGATCGCGTTCATCACGGAGTCGTCCGAGTGAACGTCGATCGGTGCGAAGAAGGGATGCCATGAACCGGCGCAGTTTCATCCAACACGTCGCGGGGGCGGCTGCGGCCCTCGCCGGGGCTTCACGAACGGCGGGTGCCGCGGGGTCCGGCGGCCCGTACGTCGACGTCCACACGCACCTCACCCAGGGATGGGCGACGAAGGCCGCGCTCTCGGTGGATGCGCTCCTCCGCTGGATGGACGCGAACAACATCGATCAGGCCGTCGTCCTGCCGCTGATCAACCCGGAGTCGTGGTTCTACGCCATCACCACGGCCGACGTGTTGCGGGAGACCAGACAGCACCGCGATCGGCTGATCCCGTTCTGCTCCATCGATCCGCGCACCATCAATCTGAGCGCTGACGGCGCCAAGCGCGACGTGTTGCGCCGCTACAAGGACGAGGGTGCCCGGGGTCTCGGAGAGTCCAAGCCGGGGGTGGCCATGGACGACCCCCGCAACCTGGACCTGTTCGCCGTGGCCGCCGAGGTGAACCTGCCGGTGCTCTTCCACCTCGATAACAACCGCAACTTTGACGAGCCGGGTCTGCCGGGATTGACGAAGGTCCTGGAGCAGATCCCCAGCGGGACCTTCATCGGGCACGCGCAGGGGTTCTGGGCGTCGATCAGCGGCGACGTCTCGAAGGATGAGATGCAGGGCTATCCGAAGGGGCCGGTGACGCCCGGCGGGGCGTTGGATGCGCTGTTCGATCGCTTCCCGAACCTCTATGGAGACCTGTCCGCGGGCAGTGGGCTCAATGGGATCACCCGCGATGCGGAGTTCGGGCGCGCGTTCCTGGAGCGCCGGCGGGATCGACTCCTTTTCGGGACCGACTACCTGGAGCCCGGTCAGGCAGTGGGCCAGATCGACCTGTACCGCGAGATCGACATCTCCGCCGAGGCGAAGGCGAAGATCTGCCGCGAGAACGCCAGAAGAGTGCTGGGCTTGTAATCGGGTCCTGCCGACTCGGTCTCGAACGCCGTGTGCCGACAGGCAAAGCGCCGGCGTAAGCCGTCATCGCCAACTCGGGGCGCGCCGAGTTGAGTTGCCCGCGCTCAGGTCATCGGGGAGGAGCAGTGCTGCCCGGCTCCACTACTGGCGCTCGCACACGACGTCCCCATCGCAGTGATGCCGGGATCAGAGATCCAGGGGTCAGGTGGCGCCCTCTCCGTGTTTCATGTTCCTCTCCTCTCGCCCCGACGGGGGTCGAGAGGGGTGTCGCTAGGACAGGCGGAGTCCCTTCTCGAGCTTCTCCCGCTGCTCGGGAGTGAGGTCGAGCTTTTCGAGGGATTCGCGCAGGCCGTCCGCGTTCGGGGCGATGGCGCGATAGCCGCAGCCTGGGAGGAACTCGGGGTTGGGCTGCCACAGGAGGAGACGGGGATAGTCACGGCACATGCCCGGACGCGAATCGTAGCTGTCGCAGGTGCGCTCTTCACGGTCGAAGTGGGTGCAGCGGAAGACGAGCGCCCGACCTTCCGCCTCCCGCCTTACGAGCTCGAAGCCGTTGACGTGACGCTGCCAGGCGAGGAAGACCCGCTGCGCGTAGGGCAGGGACCAGATGACACGCCCGACCGCGATGGCCGGCGCCTCGCAGCAGCCCCCCGAGCGCTGGCACTGCCCGGCGAGGACGTGAGGCTTCCCACCGCGGGTCCGGCGCCACGCACGGTGCACGTGCAGGTTTGCGTAGAAGTGCCACCGGGCCACCCGTTTCACCGCGCGGCGCAGGATCCCGTCACGCATGCCAGGTCACGGTAGCACGACCCGGGCCCGGGCGCGGCACGCCACTGCGCCGCCACATGCGAACGGGCCGCGGCCGGCGTGTGCCGGACGCGGCCCTCGACGATCGGGTCGGTGATCGGCTAGGCGACCGTGACGTCCTTGCAGAGGTAGACGTCCTGGATCAGGTTGAGGAGCTTCACGCCCTCGGCCATCGGTCGCTGGAACGCCTTGCGGCCGGAGATGAGCCCCATTCCGCCGGCGCGCTTGTTGATGACCGCCGTACGTGCAGCGTCGGCGAAGTCGTTCTCGCCCGAAGCGCCACCGGAGTTGATGAGCCCGGCGCGGCCCATGTAGCAGTTGGCCACCTGGTAGCGGCAGAGGTCGATCGGGTTGTCGGTCGTGAGCTCGGCGTAGACCCGGTTGTCGATCTTGCCATAGGGGTTCTCCTTGCTGGAGATCGCCTTGTAGCCGCCGTTGTTCTCCGGCAGCTTCTGCTTGATGATGTCCGCTTCGATCGTGACGCCAAGGTGGTTGGCCTGGCCCGTGAGATCCGCCGAGAGGTGGTAGTCCTTGTCCTTCTTGAAGGCGCTGTTGCGCAGGTAGCACCAGAGGACGGTGGCCATCCCGAGCTCGTGCGCCAGCTGGAAGGCCTGCGACACCTCGACGATCTGCCGCGTGGAGTCGTCCGAGCCGAAGTAGATGGTCGCGCCCACGGCGACCGCGCCCATGTCCGCCGCCTGCTCGATCTGGCCGAACATGATCTGCTCGAACTTGTTCGGGTAGGTCAGGAACTCGTTGTGGTTGAACTTGAGCAGGAAGGGGATCTTGTGCGCGTAGGTGCGAGCCACCGCGCCCAGGACGCCCAGGGTGGAGGCGACGGCGTTGCAGCCACCGTCGATCGCCAGCTTGACGATGCTCTCGGGATCGAAGTAGGCCGGGTTCTTGGCGAAGGATGCTCCGGCCGAGTGCTCGATCCCCTGGTCCACGGGCAGGATCGAAAGGTAGCCCGTGCCGCCCAGCCGCCCGTGGTTCAGGAGCGCCTGGAGAGAGCGCAGCACCGGATTCGGCCGGTCCGAGCCGAGATAGCTGCGGTCCACCCAGTCGGCCCCGGGCAGGTGGAGCGTCTCCTTGGGAATGGCGTTGGCCTTGTAGTCGAGCAGGGCTTGGGCCTGGCTTCCGAGGTGCTCCTCGATCTGGTCGATGGTGCTGCCAGAGCTCGTCACTGCGGTGGTCATGATTGCGTTCCTCCTCGAATCAGTTGAGACGTGCGGCCTTGTGCCGCAGCTGAGCGACCCGGCTCTTGAGCTCCTCCGCGTCCGGCGCCTTGGGGGCGAGGGCGACGTAGGACTCGAGATCCCGGGCTGCCAGACCGTAGCAGTCGAGGGCGGCATAGAGGATGCCCCGGTCGCGGAGATCCTCGGCGTTTGCGGGCTGGATCCGAACGAGCAGATCCACGACGCGCAGCGCTCGTTGCACGTCCTGATCCCGAATGTAGACAGCTTTCAGATTGCGCAGGATACGCCCCAGCATGTCCCGGTGCCGGCAGGGCTGGAGCATCTTTGGCTCCATCTTGACCTTGCCGCCGAAGATCCTGTTCAGTCGCTCCTGGCAGTCCTTCTTCGTGAGCATGGTGCCGGCGTGAAAGGGATCGACGAGGAGCGGGTGGCCCGACGTCTGGATCCGGACGACGAAGTGCCCGGGAAGCCCCACTCCCTCCACGTCGAGGCCCGCCCGGCGCGCGACCTCCATGTAGACGGTGGAGAGGGTGATGGGGATTCCGGTCTTGCGGTCCATGACCTCGTTGAGGTAGCTGTTCCGCGGGTCGTAGTACTCCTTCGTGTTCCCCTTGAACCCCTGCTCCTGGAAGAGGTACTTGTTGAGTGCCATGACCGCACGCTCGGGCCGTGGCTCGTCGTCGAGTCTCTCGCGCAGCGCGCAGCCCATCTCGTCGAGTCTCACGAGGTACTCCCGGACGGCGAGCCCGGGATACTCCTCGGCCGCAATCAGAAGCGCCGCTTCTCCCAGGTTCACCTCCCGGTCGGGCCGGGTGAGGAGAGCGTCGAGAAGGCTGCGGGGCGATTCGGTCGGGGCAGGGGCGCTCACAATAAACAAGTCCTGACCGGCAAGTATAGCGCGACGTCACTGCGCCTTCAGGGCGGCCACCAGGTCGAGGAGCGCTTTCTTGCCGTCCCCGAAGAGCATCAGCGCGTTGGGGGCGGCGAACAGCGGGTTGGGAATGCCGGCAAAGCCCGGTGAGAGGCTCCGCTTGATGATCACGCACGTCCGGGCCTTGTCCACGTCCAGGATGGGCATTCCGGCGATCGGGTTGCCTTCGGGCTCACGGGCCACCGGGTTCACCACGTCGTTGGCTCCGATCACGATGGCCACGTCGGTCTGGGCAAACGTCGGGTTGACGTCGTCCATCTCCCGGACCTGCTCGTAGGGGATGTTCGCCTCGGCCAGGAGCACGTTCATGTGTCCCGGCATGCGCCCGGCCACCGGATGGATGCCGTACTCCACCTCGACGCCCCGGCTCTCGAGGAGGTTGGCTAGGTCCCGGATCGCGTGCTGGGCCTGGGAGACCGCCAGCCCGTACCCGGGCACGATGACCACCCGGCGAACGCCGTCGAAGAGCATCGCCACCTCTTCGGCGCTCGTGGACTTCACCCGGCCACCGTAGACCTCGTCCGCGCTGGCGCCGCCCGCTACCGCCGCCGTGCCGAAGATCACGTCGGTCATCGACTGGTTCATCGCCTTGCACATGATCTGGGTGAGGATGACCCCGGAGGCCCCCACCAGCGAGCCGGCGATGATGAGGCCGTTGTTGTTGAGGACGAAGCCGGTCGCGGCGGCGGCGAGACCCGAGTACGAGTTCAAGAGCGTGATGACGATGGGCATGTTGGCCCCGCCGATGGGGATGACCAGCAGGACGCCGAGGAGAGACGCCACTCCCACCAGGATCCAATACCACGCCAGGGTCTCGGGATCCCGGACGACCTGAACGGCGGTCAGGATGGCGCTGACGAAGAGAACGCCGTTCAGGAGCTGCTGGCCCTTGAAGCGAACGTCCCGGACCCACTTGAAGCTGGCGAGCTTGGAGAATGCGACGAGGCTCCCGAAGAAGGTGACGGCCCCGATGAGCCCGCTCGTCACTGTCGCCACGGCCATCTGGAGCGGCGGTGCGTCGCTCACGCTGTCGGGGACGACCAGCGCGCCGCCGGCGATGAGCACCGAGGCGGCCCCGCCAAACCCGTTGAGAAGGGCCACCATCTCCGGCATGGTGGTCATTTTGACCCGGGCGGCGAGGGCAGCTCCGATGGTCCCGCCCACGAGCATGCCGGCGAAGATCGCGGTGTAGCTGAGGATGTGCTTGTCGAGCAGGGTGACGACGATCGCCAGGAGCATCCCGAAGGCGCCGATCAGGTTCCCCCGCACCGCGGTCCGGGGGTGGGCGAGACCCTTGAACGCCAGGATGAAGCACACCGCGGCGACGAGATACGCGAGGTTCACGACATCAGGAGGCAAGGGCTAGTCCCTGCTCTTGAACATCTTGAGCATGCGGTGGGTCAGCGCGAATCCGCCCACGACGTTGACGGTGGCGAAGACCACGGCCAGGAAGCCGAGGACCGTCGCCAGCGGACTCTCGGTGCCCGCCAGGACGATGGCCCCGAGGACGGTGATTCCCGAGATCGCGTTCGATCCGGAGGTGAGGGGCGTGTGCAGCGTGGGCGGGACCTTGCGGATGACCTCGAAGCCCACGAAAACCGCGAGCACGAAGACCGTGACCGCTGCTATGAAGGATTCCATGACCCTCTCTGATTCTCTATGACGAAGGTGTGAGGGCGCCGAGGCCCATGGCCTCGCGGACCCGCGGGTGGACAACCTCGCCGCCGCGGGTGAGCAGGCTTTCGCGGACGATCTCGTCGTCCTTGTCCAGCTGCGCCACGCCGTCCTTCACCAGGTTGACGACGAAGTTGGCGACATTTCGGGCATAGAGCTGGCTGGCGTGATAGGGAACGGTCGCGGCCAGGTTGAGCGGGGCCATCACCGTCACCCCGTGGGCCGTCACCGTCTCTCCGGGACGGCTCGCTTCGCAGTTGCCGCCCTGCTCCGCCGCCAGGTCCACGATGACGGAGCCGGGCTGCATCCCCGCCACCATCTCGTCGGTCACCAGCACCGGCGCCTTGCTGCCCGGCACCGCCGCGGCGCTGATGACGATGTCGCTCTCCGCGACGACCTTCTGAAGCAGCTCTCGCTGCCGGCTCAAGAAGGCCGCGTCCTGGGCCTTCGCATAGCCGCCCTCGTCCTCGGCATCGGCGGTCTCGAGGGGCAGCTCCACGAACCGGCCGCCCAGGCTCTCGATCTGCTCCTTCACCGCGGGCCTTACGTCGTACGCATGAACGATCGCCCCCAGCCGCTTCGCGGTGGCGATGGCCTGGAGCCCGGCGACCCCCGCTCCGATCACGAACGCGCGGGCCGGCGCCACCGTACCGGCGGCCGTCATGAGCATGGGCATCATGCGGGGGAGCGCTCCGGCGGCCAGAAGGACCGCCTTGTAGCCCACCACCGTCGCCGTGGAGCTGAGCGCATCCATGCCCTGCGCCCGGGTGATGCGGGGGATGAGCTCGAGCGAGAACGTCGTCGCGCCGCGCTCGGCCAGGGCGGTCACACCCTCCGGGAGGCCCAGCGGTTCCAGGAACCCCACGACCACGTGGTGTGAGCCGAGCCGGGCGATCGCGTCCGCGTCGCGCCCTCCGGCAAGCGAGCGAACGGAGAGGATGAGGGGGCACGAGGACAGGATCTCCTCCCGCGTGCCCACCGAGGCGCCCTTCTCCTCGTAGTCTGCGTCCCGAAAGCCGGCCGCCAGGCCCGCCCCTGTCTCGATCAGCACCTCGACACCGGCCCGCTCCAGAACGGTGAGCGCAGCAGGCACCGTTGCGACCCGTGCCTCTCCCGGCCACGTTTCCTTGAGAACGCCTGCCTTCATCCACCCTGCCTTCCCGCCAGTCGCGCCCGTGACTTCGGGCCGCGACCTGGATCCAGCGTCAAAAAGTAACCGAAGTGGGTGGCCCGCGTCACGAGATGTACGTTTCATGCGCGCCAGCGGCATGAGCCTTTTGATAGTACATATAGTATGCATATATTCGCATTTACGAATGGAGAATGCCCATGGAGAACGAGCTGATTCCGCTTGTGGCCGCCCGGTTCAAGGCCCTCTCCGACCCACATCGCCTGGCCATTCTGTCCAGGCTGAAGGATGGGGAGTGCAGCGTGAGCGAGTTTGCGGAGGCGACGAAATGGCCGCAGCCGAACGTCTCGCAGCATCTGTCCAGCCTCAGCCGCGCGGGCCTCGTCGAGGCCCGTCGCGACGGAACCCGGATGTATTTACAGGATCACGGATGTGTACATCCTGCGGATTTGCGATGCGGTGTGCGACAGCCTCGTCGTGCACGCCAAGGCCGCGCGGAAGCGCCATAGCGCCGTCGTTCGCGCCCGGCGCCGCACGGGAGGGCGCCGATGAGAGCCTGGGGAGGAATTCTGATCGTCGGGGTCGGGCTCCTGCCTGGCGTCATGCTGAGGAGCTTCGACTCTGCGCCTGCGACGAAGCATCTCTCCGTTGAGCTGACGGCGAGACTCTTCGCGTCCTGTTCACCGCCTTCGTCGGAGCGAACCTCTTCCAGTCCGCCTTCACCGATGCGTGTCCGGCCATGGCGATCTTCCGGAAGCTGGGCCTCCGGCCCTGCGTGAAGGCCACCGAGCCAGCCGCCCGATAGAAGCAGACGTGCCAGGATCTACTGGCAGTCTCCGCTCGCCTCCGCTATGCGGCACCCTCCGCAGCTGCCCTCTCCGACGGGCACGTCCGGCGAGGCGCAGGCCCCGACGACGCCGTTCCCCTTGGCGATGACCAGGAACTGGTTGTCCGGGTGGTGGTAGCAGCCCGGCTCGGAGCCGCCCTCGGTGCACGGTAGCCCTTCGAACGTCCAGGTGGGGCCGTAGCGTCCGGTGTCCGTCGCCTTTCCCACCGCCATGCGGTCACAGTCCGCCTGCTGGGGGTCGCCCTCGAGTCGGGTGAAGCAGAACCGGCCCGACTGGCCGGTCGCCTTGCAGTAGCCGTCGACGTCCTCCACCAACGGACGGGTGTCCATCGTCTTGCGGAAGCCCGAGTCGGAGTGGATCTTCACCTTGATCCCGTGCAGCGGCGGAGGCGTCGGGTCACAAGAAAGAGGTGCGAAGGTGGGTGCCGGCCCCGGGGTGGCGGACGGCGGAGCCGGGGCGGGTGTGGTCGGCGTGTTCGAGCTCGAACCGCCGCAATAGACGAGAGCAATGAGTGCGGGTGCAGCCAGACCTACGACGACAAAACGATTGGATTTCATATAACTCCTGCAGACGTAGTGAGCTTTCAGTATAGCGCGCTGTCGCTCGGGTGCGTCGGGGGCCGGTCGCGGGTATAGAATCATTGCGACGCCCGGGAAGGAGGCTCAGATGGCCTCGACGAGCACACCCGCACCCCAGGTCTCCGTGACCGACGCCGCGCGGGACGCGATCCAGCACGCGCGGCGCAACCTGTTCCCCATCCGAGTCGAAAAATGGCTGATCCTCGGCTTCCTGGCCTTCCTGGATCAGTGCGGCCGCACCCTGAACGGCAGCGGCCCGGGCGGGGGAGGCGGCGGCGATGGCCCCGACTGGCCCGACGACAGCGGTCCCGGCGCGCTCGAGGACGTGGGCGCGGCTCTGAGGACCGGGACGGAGTGGCTCTCGGAACACGCGGCCGAGGTCGCGGTCGGCGGCGTGGTCACCCTGCTGCTGATCACCGGCCTCATCGCTCTCGTGCTCTGGGTCAACGCCCGTGGCGCCTTCCTGTATCTCGACAACGTGGCCAGCAGCCGGGCCGACGTCCGCCGCCCGTGGCGCGAGCACGCCCGAGCGGCCCAGTCGTACTTCGGCTGGCGGCTCGGGCTGACCCTCGCCACTCTCGGCGTCGTTCTCTTCGCGGCGCTCCTCGTCCTGGTGGCCGTGATGGCTTTCGTCAAAGGGCGCCTGGAAGACACCGCCGGAGGTGCCGCCGCCCTGGCCCTTCTGCCGGTCCTGCTGCTGCTCCTCCTCGCCCTGCCCCTGCTGGCCCTCGCCGGCATCGCGCTCCGCGACTTCGTCGCGCCGCTCCAGCTCACGACGGGCCTCAGCTGCGGCCAGGCGGCCCGGGTCCTAGAGGGCCTGATCGTGGAGAACCCCGGCGTTTTCCTCGTGTACCTGCTCCTCAAGCTGGTCTTCACCGTAGCGACCGGAATGATCATCTTCGTGGGCGGGTGTCTCACGTGCTGCTTCGGCTTCCTGCCCATCGTCCTGCAGACGATCTTCCAGCCCCTCTTCTTCTTCGAGCGGGCCTGGTCCGTCTTCCTCCTGCGCCAGATGGGACACGACCTGCCCGGACGGCTGGCAGCGTCGGGGGAGGCACCTGACCGGAAGTGATCAAGAGAAAGTGCCGCTGAGCCCCTGCGTGGGGGGGGCAACCAGGAGAGCTAGAAGTACCCCAGGGCTTTGAGGTCCTCGAGGACCTGGGGGTCGATCTCGTCGGAGAAGTCTTCGCTCCGGTGGTCCCGGGAGAGGGCGTCGTACTTCTCTACGAGCCACGCCTCGAGGCGATCCTTTCGCGGGTCCGGGGCATGGATCAGGTTGCGGAGCTCGTTGGGGTCGCGCTGGAGATCGTAGAACTCGTGGGGAGGCGCTGGGTTGAGGATGAACTTGTGGCCGGCGGCCTGGGCCGAGAGCTTCTTTCCGGGATCCCAGCCGATGCCGAGACGTCTCTCGTCGGGGGGCCGCCGTTGTGAGAGGGCGGCGTCGATGCCGAGATCGGCCGAGGGGTTCTCGAGGAGGGGGACGAGAGACACGCCCTCGAGGCGCAGCTCGGAGCGGCTCAGCGGGATACCCAGAAGCTCGGCCACGGTGGGAAGGATGTCGACGTGGCGCACCAGGCTCGTCACCACGGCGTGGCGCAGGCGCTCGGTGTCGCCATGCAGGATCAGTGGAGCGCGAACCTGCTCCTGGTAGAGGTGCTTCCCGTGGCCCTCGAGGCGGTGGCTGCCGAGGCCCTCGCCGTGATCCGCGGTGATCACCCGCAGCGTCCGGGAGTCCGGCGCTGTTTCGCCGACGGCCTCGAAGAGGCGTCGGACCTGTCGGTCGACGAACGCGACCTGGGCGTCGTAGCGGTCGATGGCTCCGCTCAGCTCGTCCCGGGGGTAGCCCTGCTCCTGCTGGAGGAAGTAGAGAAGCTCCTTCCCTCGTTGGGCGGAGTCCTCCAGCATGAGCCGGTACTCGGGCTCCGGCATCCGGGTGGTCACGACGTGCTGGTGGGGATCGTAGACGTGCACCCACAGTGCGAAGCGGCGTCCCGAGTCCCGCTGACGGAGCCACTCGATGGCACGATCCACCGTGCCGTCCGCGGTGCGAAAGACCTCGGCATCCTCGACCTCGGCGTCGAAGGTGTCGAAGCCGGATTGGAGGCCGGCGAGGAATCGGACGGAGACGAAGCCGGCGGTCTGGATGCCCGCATTGGCGGCGATGTCGGCCAGCGCGGGGATTTGTGGGTCGAGCGCCTGGCCGTTGACGAGAACACGGTGCTGCTCCGGGTAGAGCGCGGTCAGGATCGTGGCATGGGAGGGGGCCGTGTGGGAGCTGGCCGCGACCGCGTGCCAGAACACGACGCCCTCGCGACCGAGCTGGTCGAGGTACGGGGAGGTGGGGCGAGGATAGCCGTAGGCGCCGAGGTGGTCGGCACGGAGCGTGTCGATGGTGACGAGGACGACGTTGTCGTACGCGGGGGGAGCGGGACGGCAGGCTGAAAGCACTGCGAGCAGCGAGACGACGGCGATGGCAAGAGCGTTGGAAGAACGCGTCTGGATGGTCATTCTGGGGGCCGTCGTTCGGGGCAGCGGGCCGAGGAGGCTGTGGATACTGGTGCTGGTATTGGTATTGGGAGATGCTTCGTCGCGTGACCCAGGGGTGAGCTCCTCAGCATGACGGCGTCGCGTCGCGTCGCGTCGTGCCGTGTGAAGGCTGCCAGGCTCGGGCGAAGCGGCGAACGATCTCGCCGGCCGGCTCGATGCGGTGGATTCCCGAGACGCTCTTGCCGGCCTGCCAGTAGTCCCGGTCGGGGGCGTTTCTGTTCAGGCCGCGTTTGAGCTGCCAGAGGGAGCGCAGGGCGTAGAGGGTGCGCATCCAGTGCTTGGTCCGCCGCCCGCGGAGCATCCAGCGGGCGATCGGGCCCGCCTTCGTCCCGAGTCGACGCACCGAGGGGGTGTCGAGGACGGCGACCGGCACCCCGGTAAGGCGCTCGGTGAGCACGATCGAAGAGTCGTCGGCTTCGACGATCGCCTGCTTGTAGGCGGGGCTGGCCTGGCACTCGTCGGTGGCGATGAAGCGCGTCCCGAGCTGCGCCCCCGCGTAGCCCATGGCGAGAACCCGTGCGAAGTCCCGCTCGTCGCCGATGCCACCGGCGCAGACCAGGGGAAGGCCCAGGACCGAGAGCTCCTCGAGGAGCGCCTCCGCCGTCCGACCCCCGGCGTGGCCACCGGCACGGTCGTTCACGGCGATGAGCCCGTCGACGCCTGCGTCTCCCCCCTTCTGCCCCCACTTGAGCTCGGTGACGTCGTGATAGACGACCCCGCCCACCGGTCGGACGCGGTCCACCACCCACCTGGGGTTGCCCAGGGACGTGACGAAGAAGCGCACGCCCTCTTCCAGGGCGATATCGATCCAGCGTTCCATGCGCTGGTGGTAGGTGCGCGACGACTGCTCGATGAGGGCATTCATCCCGATGGGCTTCGAGGTGAGGCGGCGCATGAGCCGCACTCCCTCGCGAAAGTCGTGTCCGTGGACCCACGTGAGCGAGATGGGCTGCAGGATGCCCAGGCCTCCTGCCTCGGAGACCGCGGCCACCAGCTCGGGGTTGCTGCACGGGTACATGGCCCCGCAGAGAAGCGGCACCTCGACACCGGCGGCCTCGGTGAGAGGCGTGGACGAGCCTGCGGAGCGGGCGCTCACTTGTCGGGGGCGAGGTACGTGTAGCCCTCCAGGGCCTCCAGATACCTCTTCATGAATCGACCCGACTCCTCCATGGTCAGCCGCTTCTCCCTGAGAGCGACCTCGAGGGCACGGCGCACCCGGGCCACGAGCCGATCCTTGCTGTACTGGACGTAGGAGAGCGCCTCGGTGACGGTGTCACCCTCCACGACGTGGTCGACCCGGTAGTCGTCGCCGTCGTGCCTCACGTGCACCGCGTCCGTGTCGCCGAAGAGGTTGTGGAGGTCGCCGAGGATCTCCTGGTAGGCCCCGACGAGGAACGTTGCGATCAGGTACTCCTCGCCGTTCGGGTCGTGAAGCTCCAGGACGTCCTTGACGTCGCGCAGGTCGATGAACTGATCGATCTTCCCGTCGGAGTCGCAAGTCAAGTCCGCGATGATACCGCGCCTTTGCGGGCAGCGGTCGAGCCGGTGGATGGGCAGCGTGGGGAAGAGCTGCTTGACGGCCCAGTGATCCGGCATGGACTGGAAGATGGAGAGATTGCAGTAGTAGGTGTCGCTGAGCTGACGCTCGAGGCCCTCGAGCTCGTCGGGGACGTAGGAGAGCTCCCGGACGATCTTCAGGATTCTCTCGCAGGTGGCCCAGAAGAGCTCCTCGAGCCGTGCGCGGCTCTTGAGGTTCAGCATCCCCAGGTTGAAGGCGGTGATGCCTTCCTCCTTGAGCTGCAGGGCGTCGTGGTAGGCCTCCTGGAAGCTCTTTCGCGAGACCGTCTCGTACGTCTCCGCGAGCTGGCGGATGAGCGGATGCTCGTCGTCGGTGGCCGGCTCCGGGACGTGTCCTCGAATCATCTCGTTGGTGGCGAGAACGTTGTAAACCAGGACGGAGTGGTGCGCCACGATGGCCCGGCCCGACTCGGTGATGATGTGGGGGTGGGGCACGCTGGCGGCGTTGCACGCCTCGGCGATCTGGCTCACCACGTCCGAGGCGTACTCCTGCAGCGTGTAGTTGATCGAGGAGTGGAAGTTGGTGTGACTGCCGTCGTAGTCGACGCCGAGCCCTCCGCCACAATCCAGGTAGCGCATCTTCGCGTCGAGGCGGTGGAGCTCGATGTAGATGCGGCTTGCTTCCCGCAGCGCGTCCTTGACCGCGCGGATGTTGGTGATCTGCGAGCCGATGTGGAAATGCAGGAGCTGGAGGCAGTCGAGCATCCCGGCCGCGGCCAGCTGCTCGACGATGGCCACGATCTCGGCGGTGGTGAGCCCGAACTTCGATCGGTCGCCCGTGGACTCGACCCACTTGCCGGCGCCCTTCGTGCTGAGGCGCGCGCGCACGCCGATCACGGGTCGCACGTCGAGCTTGGCCGCGGTGGCGAGGATGGTGTCGAGCTCGCCGAGGCGGTCGATGGTAATGATGACCTGCCGGCCCAGCTTCTGCCCGAGGAGGGCCGTTTCGATGAAAGCCTTGTCCTTGTAGCCGTTGCACAGGACCAGCGCCTCGGGGTTCTCCTGCAGTGCGAGTGCCACCAGGAGCTCGGGCTTGGAGCCGACCTCGAGCCCGAGGTCGTGGGGGCGGCCGTACTCCAGGAGCTCCTCCACGACGTGGCGCTGCTGGTTCACCTTGATCGGGTAGACGGGGCGATAGGCGCCTTCGTACTCGTTCTCGACGATGGCGTCCCGGAAGGCCCCGACGAGCTGCTCGATCCGCGTGCGGAGGATGTCGGAGAACCGGATCAGGAGCGGGAGGTGCAGGCCGCGGCGGCGGAGATCGTCCACCAGCTTCTTGAGGTCGATGGGTTGGGAATCGGGGCCTGCCGGGGTGACCTGGACGTTTCCGGCGTCGTTGACGGAGAAAAAGCCGTGACCCCACCCATTGACGTTGTAGAGCTCGATCGCGTCCTTGGTCGTCCAGGCCCGCAGCTCAGTTTGCAATTCGCCCTGCCATCTCCTGCGTGTGCCACGCAGCTTGCGAGTGTAGCGTCCCGGTGGCCGAAGTCCAGCCGAAAAATCCATGCCGGCCGGGTGGGTCATGGCGGCTTCGTCGCGCGAAGCGAGTGGTATCTCGTCGCCGTTCGAGCCGCTCGCTGCAGCGCGAGAGGATCAGCCCCCGGCCAGCTCGTCGTCGATCACCTCGGCGAAGTGCGGGAAGGGACGAGCGCCCGAGACCATGCGGCCGTTGATGAAGTAGGCCGGCGTTCCGGTCACGCCGAGGTCCGCGCCCTGCTCGAGCTCCGCCTGGATCGCCGCGTCGTGACGATCGGACGCAAGACACGTGGCAAAGTCGCCCGAGTCGAGCTCGAGAGACGTGGCGCGGCCCGTGAGATCGGCGTCGTCCAGTGTGCCCGGCTGACTCATGAGGCTGCGGTGGTACTCCCAGAAGCGTCCCTGCTCACCGGCGCAGCGGGCGGCCCGGGCCGCGGGGATGGCGCCTGTGTGGTTGTCCAGGGGGAAGTCGAGGTGCACGAGGCGCACCTTCCCGGGGTACTCCTCGAGGATCTTGTCCAGCACGTCCTGAGCCCTGTGACAGTACGGGCACTGGTAGTCCGTGAACTCGACGATGGTCACCGGTGCGTCGTCGGGCCCCGTGCCCGGGGCGCCTTGAGGGATGTCGATGGCCAGACGCGGCGGGTCCAGATGGACCGTCACGTCGGCCCGTGCCCGGAGGTCGCGCTCGTAGGCCACCTCGCCCTCGGCCGCCGATCGACCGAGCAATGCCTCCTCGATGCGCGCCAGTGTCTCGGCCCGAGGCTCACCGGCGAACCGTTGGCGATTCCGCTCGTAGACGGCCTCCACGTTGGCGTGTGAGGGTTTCCGGATGCGGGCCTCGACCTCCTGCCGGAGCAGATCCTCCGACGACAGGCCGCGCTTCTTCGCCTCTTCCGCGAGCAGCCGATCGGCGATCAGGTCCTCGAGGGCCCGACGGCGAATGTCGTACTCCTCCTGGCGAATGCGGGCCAGGGCCGACTCAGCGGCTTCCTCGAGCTCGGCTGCCATGATGGCCGCGCCGTTCACCTCAGCGACGATGGTGGCGCCGCCGGCCGAGCCGATAGCGGTTTCGCCGGAGCCCGCGTTCGAATTGGTGCAAGCGGTCAGGCCCGTGAGGCCGACCACCGCGAAGAGTGCCGCCAGGAGTGCAAAGACGCGCAAAGAGCCCACTTGAAAAGGTTAGGGCCGGTGATCGGCTCCGTCAACCCCGCTCACTCGCCCGGAGCTCTGTACACCCGGGCGCACCTGGGACACACTCTGGCGGCGTGAGCCCCCGTCGCCGCCTCGTCCTCGTCGTCGCCACACTGCTCGCGGCCTTCGCCGTCGCTCGAGCCCCGCTTCATCGGGTCACCTGGTCGCTTCCCGTCTCCAACGACGACGCGATCCTGCTCCTCATGGCCCGACACGTTCTCCAGGGCGAGCTGGCCACCACCCTGTGGAACCAGCCCTACAACGGCGCTCTCGACGCCTACCTCCTGGCTCCCGGCCTCGCCATCGGTCACCACCACGCGATCTTTCGCCTCTACGAGCTGGCGTGTGCGGCTCTCCTCGCAGGGCTGGCCGGGCTCCTGGCGCGGCGGGTCGCCGGGCCCGCCGCCGGGTGGGCGGCCGCGCTCCTCGCCGCCTGGGGCACGCCGTACATGGCCTTGATGACCGCGACCGGCCCTCCGCCCAACTTCCTCATGCCGCTGGTGACCGGGTTTCCACTTCTCTTCGCTCTCCGGGCTCTCGATCCCGACGCGCCCCCTCTCGGGAGAGGGACCCTCATCGGCCTCGGCGGTGTGTGCGGCCTGGCCGTCTGGAACTCCTCGCTCGCCATCCCGGCCTTCGTGGGGATGGCGGCGGGCCTGCTTCTCGCAGGGCTCCGGCCCCGCGTCTCCGCGATCGCGGCGTTCGGCGCCGGGCTGGCCCTGGGAGCCAGCCCGCTCCTGCTGGCTCGCCTGATCGGGGCGTCCGGCGTGCGAGTGGCCACCGCCGCGAGCGCGGTCACGGCGCTGCGACCACTCTGGCTGTGGGGGGAAGGGGTCTCGGACCTCCTGCACGCCCTCCGCGGACTCACGGGCCTCCAGGTCCCGCTGGTCGTCGACGGCGCCGAACGAGGGGAGCTCCCCGTGCTTCTCGTGGGCCTCCTGGCCGTGGGCCTCGTCGCCGCCCTCGCCGCCGGCTCGTGGTCACGGCGTGCGCTGCCTCTCCTGGGCTGGGCCGGCGCGCTGGCCGGAGCGTTCTGGCTCTCACGCCGCACGGGTCCCGACGAGCTGCGCTACCTCTATGGTCTGAATGCCCCGGCGCTGGCGCTGGCTGGGGTGGGTCTCGCCCGGGCGTGGAGCTGGCGTCGTTCGGCCGGTGCCGTCCTGGCTCTCGCCTTGCTCGTTCCCTGGGGATGGGGGACTCGCATCCTGGTCGAGCACTGGAGCGATCCGGCTCACGCCGCCCGGGTGTGGCAGGTTCCCCCCATCGACGCGACCCTCGCAGCACTGCGCGCTGCCGGCATACGGAGCACGTACGCGAGCCTCCAGTTCGCCGGTCGCATCGCCCTCGAGTCCGGAGGCGAGATCATCGCCAGCCAGGCCTGGAACGAGCGCATTCCCGGTGACCCCCTTCGCTTTCGGGACGAGGTCGATCTCGACCCCGCGGCGGCCTGGACACTGTCTCCCGTCCTGTCCCGCGGGATGCCCCGCGAAGGAGGCTTTCGGGCCATTGTGGAAGCCACGGGTGGAGCGGCGCGCGAGACGCCGGCCGGACCTCTGGTGATCTTCCACAGCTTCGACGCCCCGTACGATGAGGCCCGTCCGGTCCCGGTGGAGGAGCTCACCCTCGAGACCACTCGCGGGGTGAGGATCGGCCCCGCCGCGCTCGACCGGGATCCCGCCACCGCCTGGACGGCGGCCGAGGGGCTGGGCCGGGGCCGCGGCGTGGTCGTGCGCCTCTCCGGTGCGCGGCGACTCTCGGCCATGCTCCTGCTTGTCGATCTGGAGGCCTCGCCTCTTGCCGTGCGGTGGGCCGCGTCGCTGGGAGGGGGCGATGGTGCCATCGTCGCCGAGGGTCCGCTGCGCGCGGGCTTCCAGTGGGTGGGGGGCGTGCCTCGGGCCGGCCAGCAGGCGTTCCTCGTGGTCCCCCTGGGCGACCGCGAGACCGACGAGGTGCACCTCGTCTTTCAAGGACCCGGCCCGCGGCTGACCATCGCCGAGGCCTTCGTGTACGGTCCGGACGAGGACGTGCTGCCGGACGCGGGCTCCAGACTCGCGGGCGAGGCCTATGACGCCGCGCGGGCCGGGCGGTGGGACGAGGCGGCACGACTGTATACCGAGGCTTGGCGAGCGTCACCCGGGCGGGCGTCGTACCACGGAGCCTGGACCCGGGCCGCCTGGCGAGCCCGTGGCCGCCGCCACCTGGACGTCGAGAGCCTGGACGACGGGGGCCCCGAGCTGGTGCAGCGACGCTAGTGTCCTGTTACCGAAATTCGTCTGATAAATAGAGTGACGTGTGGCCCAATAACGGGCATGAGATCAGGACGCCCGAAGGCTGAACTGGTGCTGAGTCGGGAGGAGCGTGAAACCCTCGAAAGGCTGACGCGGAGGCGCAAGACGGCGG
>Ga0310121_10000664_pt1 | contig 37006 bp, 34 predicted proteins | sample CB27_Tmax_986_MG_FD_203504 | JGI IMG/M metagenome (GOLD analysis project Ga0310121, IMG submission 203504) | Marine microbial communities from Western Arctic Ocean, Canada - CB27_Tmax_986 | ecosystem: Environmental > Aquatic > Marine > Oceanic | place: Canada: Western Arctic Ocean | collected...
GGCGATCGAAGAACATTTCCACGATGTGAAAGAAGTGTGTGGAGCGGGTCAGCAACAAGTTCGCAATGTGTGGTCGAACATTGCCTGTTGGCATTTGAACCAATGGGTGTACACGTTGGTCGAGTTAAATTGTTGGGACGTGCACAAGTCGGAATTGAGTGACCGCAGTGATCGTCCTTGGGACAACGAGGACCGTCGCCCCTCGCACGCGGACCGGCGACGTTCTATTTCCCGAGAAACGCTGGGAAAACAATTTCTGGCCGCTCTGCCTCGCGGCCGCAACCACCGCAAATTGCGGATGCTCTTCGAGGACCTGATTGCCCTCGCCGCGTGATCCCCTAAAGTGCAGTTGTGATGGAACCAATTCAAAAATGTGGGTTAAACCTGGCCCTTAGGTTTACCCAGATTAAGAGCACTAGACAGGCATTTGCCAGTAAATGGGGAAATTCTTTTTTTCCGACTTTGTGCCTGTAACATTTCGTGATTTGCCACGCTTAAGGGACCAGTGGTTTGGTCCCTTGGGGGAAATTAAGGCCATTTCAGGGGCCGGGCGAGGCAATCATGACCGTTCAATTACTAGGCTGGATTGCGATTCCGCTGGGGCTGATCGGCATGGCCGTGGCTACGAAATACCGCTGGGGGTTTGCCCTGATGATGGTCGCCAATCTGCTTTGGGTCGCCATCGGGATTTGCAACCAATGTCACTGCATGACAGCATCGTCAGGCATCTATTCGATCCTGACTCTGCGAAATGCAATGATTTTCGGCAGATAGACGCCCGTGCCTGGCGGTTTACCGGACAGGGTTGCTGTCAGTCCTTAAACTTCGACAGTCCCCTTGCTCATGGGTAATTCAGGCTAAACCCTACCATGGAGAATCTTTAACCGCGAAAAACCTCGGGGTCGACCTCTTTGCCAAGCTGCGCAAAATCTACCAGGGCCGTCCCCGGCAATGATTGACTCGAAGTGAAAACGATCCATTCATGCCTGTCTTGGTCATACCAATAATCGGTGGCCGACGCGTGGCCGTGGGAAACTATCCTCTCGATTCGAACCGAATCATTGTCGAGGATGGTGTCAAAAAATTCATCTGGAAAATCGGCGGGAACGTCGGAGAATAGGTTATTCATAGCCACTTCCGTTGGTCGGATTGTTTTTTAAAAAGGTCAAAAAGTGACACCCTATACCTCCTCACTCAAAATCTGGAACGATTCGGTCATTCTAACTCCGGGTGCTTCGGTATAAAATTGCCCAAATGAACGAAGAAGGCACCTATATTTGTGACGCTTGCGGCGAAGAAATTGTCGTCCCTCTCGATCTATCGGCGGGGGAGAGACAGGATTACGTGGAAGACTGTCCAGTCTGTTGTCGCCCGAATGTAATTCACCTTGAGGTCGAGGAAGACGGCACATTTCGGGTTTGGGCCGAGGCAGAGTGACGGACAAGCAGCAATCCGAGCAAAGCTGGCGCATTGCGTCCGACAATGGTTGATTCCCGTCGCCTGACTTGCGATACTGAGGGGGTAATTGCTGTTGTAAAACAACTAGCGGGAGTAACTCAGTGGCTAGAGTGCTAGCTTCCCAAGCTGGACGTCGCGGGTTCGAATCCCGTCTCCCGCTCTTTGACTTTTTTGTTCGCCTGCCGATTCTCACCTGGCGCCGGTATGCCCTCACCTAGCTCTTGACGATAACACGCCAATTCGCCGCCGTTGGAATTACTGGTCTAACAGAATTTGCGGCATCGCTCGTCACTTTTTCACTCACGCGGAGCCTCGCCGAGCAGCGAGTAGGTCCTTTGACGATGGGGCTCGTCGGGGGGGGATTCGCGGGAGCGATGGCTTTGAGCACGCTGCTAAGTGGTCGTGTCTCCGACCGGATCGGACCCAGACACGTCATCGCGACGTCGAATTTATTGTTATTAATATCCCTTGTGTGCCTGGCGGTCGTCGACAAACAACACTGGGGCTACTTCGCCGCCTATTTCTTGGTAGCGGGTGCGACGGGGGCCATGTGCCCATCTCTCATTGCCTGGTTGACGGAGTATCGTCACGGTCCAGCTCTCTTGCAAAGGCTCGTCTGCTTCTGCCTGGCTTGGAATCTGGGAATGATATGTGGGTATGCGATCGGAGGACAACTTTTTGACACATGGGGCCCTGCCCTGCCGATGATCCTGGCCATTGGTGTGCTGCCCCTGAACTTCCTGCTCATCTTCTTGAGTCGTGAAGATGCATCGATCACGTTGACGTCGCATGAGGAGGTCACAGATTCGGAGGACGCGACCACTACGTTGGCCGGGGCCTTTGTGATGCTCAGTTGGGTTGCCAATGTCGGTGGGACGTTTTGTATGAGCATTGTGATCTTCCTGCTGCCCGACCTGGCTGTCGAAATCGGCATGACGTCGGGTCTTCAGGGAAACATGCTGGCGTTCAGCCGCGCCGTGGTGATCGCCACGTATCTCATGATGTACGTATCCCAATGGTGGCATTTTCGCTTTGTGGGGGCGCTGGCGAGTCAGGGCTTGGCCATCGCCGGTCTGCTCGTCTTGGCGAAGTCCGACAGCCAAACAGACTTGTTCGTCGGGTTGTCATTGCTCTCGGTTCTACCCGGCTACAACTATTTCGCGAGTTTGTATTACAGTACCGCGGGCAGCACTGCCGAGCGGCGAGGTACGTGGTGCGGTATTCACGAAGCAACCCTTGGGCTGGGACTGACGCTCGGGTCGATTCTGGGGGGCTGGATTGGCACATACGCCGGAGTTCGCGTCAGCTTTGTACTGGCGGCCCTGGTGATTGCTGGTTTAGCCGCCGTGCAGGTCGTTTTGTGGTTTAGGCTGGATGACGCAAGGTCGGAGGCACCTTCGATGGCTTCCGCAACCGGTCGGGGAAGTTAGGCGGCTACAGGGTCCAAATTTTAGCGACTCCGAGTTACGCTCGGCGGCGGAATCTCTTATGCTGGGGCCTAGTTCGTTTGTTGACCACTGCCTAAGGAGAAACTCAATATGCCAGACGTCACCGTAGAGGTTCCGCATGGATTGGACCCACAGGAAGTTATTGACAAAGCCAAACCAGTCCTGGAGAAGACTATCAGTGACTTCGAAGGGCATGATTTGGAAATGCAGTGGACAGACAATCGTGCCGAATTTTCTTTTAAGAGCCTGGCGTTTACCATCAAGGGCAACATGGTGGTGGAAACTGGTAAGCTCACCGTGACGATTGAGCTTCCCTTTGCGGCCATGATGTTCAAGGACAAGGTCCAGCAGGCGATATCTAAGCGGTTGACGAAAGCAATGACAAAAGGTGGTGAGGAAGACCCGAGCGATTCATAAGCCACCTCGCGACGATGTTTGTGAATAATCCGGGTTAACGCCCCAGCCGATCTGTCAACAATGTCTCAGCTCCCCATCGGAATCCAACTGGCCAGTCTCCGGCTGCCGTTCAAAAAATCGCTCGTCCTGGCCGCCAAACTGGGCGCGGAGGCGGTGGAGATCGATGCGCGAGGAGAACTACGGCCACAGGAGTTCGGCAGTACCGCGATCCGCCAATTGCGAAAGATGCTGGACGATCTGCAACTTCGGATCAGTACCGTTTCCTTTTACACCCGGCGTGGGTATGACGTCCAAGATGATCTCGATCGTCGCATTGAGGCAACGAAGAAGGCAATGGACTTTGCATACTCGTTGGGGTCTTCGACGCTTGTAAACCACGTCGGCCTCATTCCGGAATCACCCGAAGGGCAAGAGTGGGACAGCCTTGTCCAGTCGCTGCACGATTTGGGCGCGTACGGCCAGCGCTGTGGTACGCATCTGCTCGCGCGTACGGGACATGCGGGTGGAAACGAGTTAGCACGCCTTGTCTCGGCGCTTCCCGCCGGCTATCTGGGCATCGACCTTGATCCCGGAGGGCTGATCGTCAATGGACAAGCGGTCAGTGAGGCAGTCGATTTGCTCGCTGGCAACATTTTGCACGTGCACGCCCGCGACGGCGTTCGCGACCTTGCCCTGGGAAGAGGCTTGGAAGTGCCGCTGGGACGCGGTTCCGTCGATTTTCCCAATCTCCTGGCCGCGCTTGAATCGGAGGGCTACCGTGGCTTTTTGACTATCGAGCGCGCCGCATCACCAACCGCGGTGGAAGAGATCGGTGACGCCGTGCAGTTTCTCAAGCGACTGTGATGCGGGCTTAGCCCTTCACTCCTCCCATCCTGATGCCCTGCAAAAACGTCTTTTGCGTGAGCACGAACAACACGACGATTGGCAGCGTGAACAGCGTCGCCGCCGCCATCAAGAGATGCGTCTGATCCGAATAGGAGCTCAAGAATCGCTCAAGCCCGTAGGCCAATGGAAATTTGTCCGGATCGCTCAGGTACAACAAAGGGCCTCCGAAATCGTTCCATGTCGCCACGAACTGAAACAGGGCCACGGTCGCCAGCGCCGGTTTGCTTAGCGGCAGAACAATCTGCCAAAACACTCCCCATTCCGACAAGCCATCCACGCGGGCCGCTTCGCTGAGTTCCTCTGGAATGGTAAGAAAGAACTGACGCAACAAGAAGATAAAAAACGCGTCGCCCAGAAAGGTCGGCAGGATCAACGCGGCCAGGCTGTTGTAGAGCCCCAACTCCCTCAACAACAGAAACCGTGGAATCATCGTCACGTGCCATGGCAAGAGCATGGTGGCGATCAACAATCCCAGGCAAAAATGACGGCCCCTCCAACGGAGCCTTGCCAAAGAATAGGCTGCCAAAGAACAACTAAACAAGGTCCCCATGACCGAACCGCAACAGAGACAGACCGTGTTGGCCAAGTACCGCGCGTAGGGCATGCTGGTCACCGCCTGGTGATAGTTAGACCAGCACCATTGCTGGGGAAACAACGAAAAAGGGTCCTCTTTCAACTGCCAGGCCGGTTTGACGGAGGCAGAGACCATCCATACCAACGGCAGGGTAAACAGCAAAATGACGGCGCCGAGTAATAAGCGTCCTCCGGGTGGTGGCGATGTATGTTTCATGGTTTACGTCCACTTTCGGCATCGACGAATTGCCGAATGCGTCGTTCGGCCTCTTCCAGCACCTCTTTGACTTCGCGGTTGCCGCGGTGATACATGGCGATGCCCGCGGCGGTTTTGAGTTCGCGGTCAATCAGCGGCGCACCGGGAACGTTGGGACGAGGACGCTGGTTGGGGCTGGCCGCCAATTCCACGAAGGTCCGCATCAACGGTTCTTCGTTCAGGAAATCCTGAAATATTCGTGTTTCCACAACGTGCTGAGAAACGGGGATCCAGCCACCGGCGATACACGTCTGGGCCGCACGATCTTCGTGTTGGCCGAAACCGATCCAGAACTTCATGAATTCCCAAGCACCTGCTGGATTAGAGCTATTGTTGGGCACCAGGAACAAGTTTCCGTTGATCCAACCGGCGTTTGCTCTGCCACCCGGCAACGACGGCAGTGCGGTGACTCCGTAGGCGGTCACTGGCTGGCCACGCTCGGCCTGCGCCTGTTGCGAATCGCGAATATCGCGAATCCGCCATTGGCCACCCACGATCATCGCATACCGTCCGGCCGTCAGCGGAAACACTTTCCCCGGCAGCGATTGGTTGGCGGCGCGAAACGAGACCGCCGCCTGGCCGTACCGCCGTCCATATCCTGCCATCCACCGCAAAGCCGCCACGATCCCCTTGTCGGCCACGGTGACCGTTTTGGATTTTTCGTCGAAAAACGAGCCTCCAAATACAATTCCCCAGCTCCACAACAGCTTGGGATTTGGCAAGAAACCAAAACGATCGGCCCGTGTGCTCGAGTCCTGCGGCCCTAACGCCTTGGCGATGTCGTCCAGCTCGTCGATCGTTCGAGGTGGTTGAAAACCATGTTCTTCCAGTAGCGTTTGATTGTAGTACATCGCTCGGACGTCAAGCCCGTTAGCAACGCCAAAGAGACGACCGTCGTATGATCCCAAATCCCGCGCCGCTGGCAGCAGCCATGAATGCAAATCATCCAGTTCGTCCTGATCAATGATGTCGTCGATCGCCATCAGCGTATCTCGCCGAGCCCAATCGCCGATGACGGGATCGTCCTGATTCACGAGATCCGGTGGGTCTTTCCCGGCAATGGCCAGAAATAACTTCAGGTCCAAGTTGTTTCCTGGCATAGCGATAGCGCGTACCACATGTTTCGTTTGGCTGGCATTAAATTGCTCGACAATCTTTTCGACGACCTGGCGGTCCTCACCTCCCCAGAAATGCCAAAACAGCACCTCCTGACGATCATCGGATGCGGTTCGCGCGGGACCGCATCCCATGAACATCACACCAGCAACCAGGCAACCGATGGAAAGTCTAAACGACCCTGTGGACATGGCTAACTCTGCCCTTCGTAATAGACCCACCAACGTGCGCTGCGAAACAGCAAGACAGTGATTCCGCTTAACACCAGGAACAGCATCCAGGCCATGGCGGACGCGTATCCCATATTCAGATCCTGAAACGCTGATAGAAAAAGATGCAAAGACAACATCAAAGTGGAACGTTCCGGTTCGCCAGTCCCTTCGCTGACTATGTAAATCTGGGTGAAGGTCTGAACCGCCTGAATAAGCCCCATGGTCAAATTGAAGAAGATCACCGGTGACAAGATTGGCAACGTAACGTGCCGAAACCGAGCGAGCCGCCCTGCCCCATCCAGCGCCGCTGCTTCATGCAATCGCTGCGGCACATCGCCGAGCGCGGCGAGATAGATGACCATGAAATTGCCCACGCCCCACAACGACATCAAGATCAAGGCATCCTTGGAACCGAAACCCGCGTCCCCCGTGAACCAACCGGGCAACCAGGCAGCCTCGCGATAATCGTGAAACCAACCGGGCTGAGGCAATCCGGTGAGCGACACCAGCGCGTTGACGGGTCCAGCATGCGGATCGAGCAACCATCGCCAGAGAATGGCCATGGCCACGACCGGAACCACCGACGGCAAAAACACCAACGTTCGCCAAATCGCCTGGCCACGCACCCGCCAGGAAAGTACCACCGCCAAACTGAGTCCCAAGGCGATGGAAAGCGGCACGGAAATGCCTGCATAGTAGGCGGTGTTCCAGAGTACTCGTCCGAATCCTTCACCAGCCGCGAGCTCCTCGGCGAGCCGGGAGTAATGTTTGCCTCCCACAAATGTCGGCGCGGACAACAAATCGTAGTCGCAGAAGCTCCAGTACAAGGACATGGCGAACGGATAAACAACGAGCAACAAAAATCCGACGATCCACGGTGCCATAAAGCCCAAACCAACAAGTGTCTGACGTTTTTGGGAAAGGGTCATGAAAATGCGTCCACAAAGCCGCACAACCGAAATGACTGCGTTGATTCGAATTATTGAGGATTCACTAAGCCTTCACAGTCAACATCTTACACTCGCCGGTACCGATTGGACGATACAATTGAAGAAGCCTTTCCTGGTAGGTATAGGGATCGGCCTCGCTGCCGCCGTTGATTCCGCCCGCTGTCGAACATCCTCAAGTTGAATTACCGATATCTCGCGATCCGATAACATGAGTTCACTGGCCGCCAATTCTCTCAGACGCCCATTTCAAATGACGCGAGACGACGCGGGTGTCCCCCACATTCGAGCCGATAATTTGCTGGATGCGCTATATGGGTTGGGCTACATGCACGCGACGGACCGGGCCACTCAATTACTATTCGGGAGGGCTGTGGCCAGTGGCAGCGCGGCGGGTCGGATCACCGATAAAGAGGAACTACTGGAAACAGACCAGTTCTTTCGCCGTATTGGCCTGCATCTCAACTTGTCCCAGACCGTGGAAGGCCTCGACGAATACACACTCCGCCAGTTAGCCATCTACAGTGCTGGCATCAACGACGGTATCCAAGCCAGCGGTCCAACGTTGCCCATGTGGGCCGTCGGGTTCGAGCCGCAGCCCTGGAATCCTGAGTCGGCAATGTTGATAGGCCGCCTGCTCGCGTTTGGCGGATTGGCTATCAGCCAAATGCAAAACGAACGCTTGTTAATTGAATTAACACACGCGGGAGCCAACGACGCGGCACTGGCCGAAATGTTCGAGCCCCGATTGGATCATGTCGATTTTGAATTGATTCGCCGCGTGCATTTATCGCATCAGATGTCGGACGAAGCGCTTGAGCTGTTGATCGACCTGCCCAGACTGGCTGGCAGCAATGCCTGGGCGGTTGCACCAGAACGATCTTCCACCGGCGCCGCCCTGTTGGCTGCGGACCCACACCTGGAAGTGAATCGTCTGCCCGCCATTTGGTACGAAGCGGTACTGCAATGGGATGACCAGTACGTCATGGGTGCCACGTTGCCCGGCTGCCCGCTGTTCGCTGTTGCCCGGACGAATCGGCTGGCGTGGGGAGTTACTTACCTCAAAGGTGACACGGTCGATTACTTTGTCGAAGATTGCCGTAAGAACGATGACGAGAATTGGCAGTACAGACGCCATGAACGCTGGCACGATTTCGATGTGCGTCGAGAGACGATTGAGCGACGCGGCGACGAGCCCCTGGAATTGGAGATCCTGGAAAACGATGTCGGTACGCTCGACTCACACCCTGATGAACATGGCGATGGCCTGTACCTATCGGTGGCCTGGACCGGGCGCTGGGCCGACACCGGTCTCGCGATATCCCCGTGGCTGGACCTAATTGCGGCGGAATCAACCACGATGGCGATGGATGTGGTCGCTGAGTGTAGCCAGCCAACACTGTGCTTTGTCTTCGCGGACACCGAAGGGCACATCGGCAAGCAGAGCTGCGGCACCTTTCCCAAACGTCCGCAGCTCACCACCGGACTGGGACCTTTACCAGCCTGGGACACGGCGAATCATTGGCAGGGATGGTTGCCAAAAGAAGTATTGCCTAGCGAATACGACCCGCCCAGCGGATATGTCGCGACTGCCAACGAAGAGCAGAATCCGCCCGGCGGTCCTCTGTTGGTGACCCAAACCGTCAATGACTATCGGAAACGGCGAATCAGTAATCGACTGGAGGAGCTACCCAGTGCGACGATCAAGGACATGCAGCAGCTGCAGTATGACGTCGTCAGCGTGCAGGCTCAGGACTTGCTAGCGGAGTTATTGCCGCACGTTTCGGCTGGAAAGTTGAAAGAGCGGCTTGCGAATTGGAATTGTGATTACGCGCCAGAAAGCGAAGAAGCGACGTTATTCCAACGTTTTTATCGTAATGTCATGGTCGAGCTCTTGGGGCACGATCGCGGAGTTGGTTGGATGCGAATGTTCTACCTTTGTTCACGGACCGGTTTTTCTTCGATGGTTCTGACGGCAGCTGATCGATTACTTCTACGCGACACTTCGTGGTGGTGGCATGGACGCGACAAGGCTGAGATTATCCGCACGGCCGCCGAGAAAACAGATGCGGACGACCACACACCCTGGTCCGAAGTGAACCACTTTCACTTTGCCAATCGTTTTGTCGGCAGTCCTCGTGTCGGCCGCTTGTTCGGATACCACTCGAAACGGCACCCCATGCCCGGTTGTCACGCGACCCCGTTCCAAGGCCACGTTTTCCTCACGGCCCGTCGTGAAGCCACGTTTGCGCCGTCGTATCACTTTGTCACTGATCTCGGACAAGACGAGGCATGGACAAATCTTCCTGGAGGTGCCAGCGAAAGCCGTTTCTCCAAGTTTTACCGCAACGACATTCCGCTTTGGCTAGCTGGCGACTACAAGCGATTGGTTGTTAAATAGGGGCCCAGCGACAAAATCGCCGGTATGTGGGCTAGACGGGCTTTTCCGTAAATCGCTTCTCTTTGGTATCATAAGAGGTCGCGCTGAGTTGATTCGCCGGGCTCGTCGCAAACCGATCAAGTTTTAAGATCACGGCGAGCCCCTTTTTTATTTGCTTCGATTGTTAGGAAGCCATTCTATGAGCGACGACGTGAACCAAACTGAAAACGACAACGCAATGGACAACCCAACCGATCCGTACGTGGATGAACCGGATAGGTTACGCAAAAAGATCAAGATTGGATCTCAGCGAGAGGGTGACGACGTAGATCCTTCCGGTCAAGCTAATGCCGAATCCATTGGCACTGGCTACGCCACATACGACGGATCCGGCGGCGCACCAACTCGGGACGGGTCGCGCCGAGACGAGTTGCAACAGGAAATTGACGCGGCGCTGGGTGGCATGTCGATTGACGAGATATTGGCCGCCGAGACGGATGGTGGGTCGAAGGCAACCGAGCCGCAGGTTGATGCGCGCCTGAGAGCTACGGTCGTCAAAGTGCATCGCGAAGATGTGTTCTTTACTCTCCCTGGACGCTACGAGGGTGTGGCCTCGCTTCGTCAGTTTAAGGAAGCCCCTGACGCTGGTGATGTGATGGATGTCGTCGTCAAGGGCTACAACACCGAAGATGGCATCTACGAGCTAACGATTCCTGGAGCCACGGTGAATGTTAGTGATTGGTCTGACATTCGGGAAGGGCTGACTGTCGAGGCGCGTGTTACCGGACACAATGCAGGTGGTTTGGAATGTGATGTCAACAATCTGCGCGGATTTATGCCGATCAGTCAGATCGCGCTTTACCGCGTCGAGGATCTCGACGAATTCGTCGATCAGAAGTTCCAATGTATTGTCACCGAAGCAAATCCGGATCGGCGCAATTTAGTACTCAGCCGCCGAGCTGTGCTGGAGCGAGAAAAGCAAGAGGCTAAGGAAGAGATCCTGCAATCACTCGAAGTGGGCCAGACCCGGGAAGGTATCGTCCGCAAGATCATGGACTTCGGGGCATTTGTCGATATTGGCGGAGTGGACGGATTGGTTCACGTTAGCAAAATGAGCTGGGATCGGGTCAATCATCCCAGCGAAGTGTTTGAAGAGGGCCAGAAGGTCCAAGTCAAAGTGGAAAAGATCGACGGTAGCACAGGAAAGATCAGCCTGTCTTATCGCGACTTGCTCGAGCATCCTTGGCAGAACATTTCCGCCAAATATGAAATTGGATCCATGGTCAGCGGCACCGTATCGAAGATCATGGACTTCGGTGCGTTCGTTCGACTCGAACAAGGCATCGAAGGGTTGATACACATCTCCGAGTTGGCTCACCAGCGGGTCCATCGCGTGGATAGCGTCGTCAAGGAAGGCCAGGAGTTAACGGTGAAGGTGCTCTCGGTCGACGCGGAAAACCAGCGCATGAGTCTTTCTCTCAAGGCGGCTCAAGCTGCCCCGCAAAAGCACGACCCGACAGAAGAAGAGGCAGCCGAAGAAAGTCCGCCGCGTGAATTGGCGGTTAAATCCCGCAATTCACCACTCAAGGGGGGCACGAACAAGAGGTCAGGAGGGGACCAATTCGGACTCAAGTGGTAAGTCGACCTTGAGGCAAGTCAAACACCGCGCGTACGAATCAGCAGCAACGAGTGAGCGAATTGAAGAACGAAGTGCGGGAACGCTGCTATCAATGCTTTCGTCCTGTGTCTCTTTGCTTTTGCGAGGCGATTCCACAGGTCGACAATCGCACGGACATTTTAATTTTGCAACACGTTGGCGAGCGACGCCATCCCTTCAATACGGCAAGGATTGTACAGAAAGCATTACGCCACTGTCATCTGATTGCCGGTCACAATCAGCGTTTGGGGATGCAGGATTTACCAATCCAGGCCAACGCCGGCCTGCTGTATCCCCGTGCGAATGCTCCTTTATTGACCGAACTGCCTGTCGCCGAGCGACCGCGGCAGTTGGTGATCATAGACGGTACTTGGCATCAGGCGAAGACAATCGTTCGCGATGTCCCTCAGCTCAGGGACCTGCCATGCTACCGATTGACCCCCTCCTCTCCAGGGCAATACCGGATTCGACGTGAACCCGATGCACAGAGTCTCTCGACTTTGGAGGCCACAGTCGCGGCACTGCAAGCCTTGGAACTCGACACGGTCGGTTTGGATCAGTTACTGGCTGCCTTCAATAAGATGGTGGAGAATCAGTTGGGATACCTAGCCGGTCATGCCGGGTGGCGGCACAGAAGAACGCGGACATCCTGGCATCGCTATCTACCACACTCCTTGTTTCAAAAGGTCGATAGTTTGGCCGTTGCGTTGGTCGAGCACCTCCGGACGCGCTAACCGTTTCACGACGGGTGGTTTGCTGGGAACTGAGTATGGGTAGGAGTATCAACCCTGCGGAACCTCAAGCGACGCATCACATGCCAGGCTGGTGTGATCTTCGAGGCGATCGTGCGCACGAAAAAACCTCGCAATGCTTCGTAACATTGCGAGGTTTTGTTGATCGTGTTTGTTAAAGTCAGGCTAGCCTTTGGTGCTCTCCTCAGCTGTCTCTTTATCAACTAGTTTGCAGCAGAGCGGAGATCCCTTGTGCATGCCGCATTCGCAGACTTCTACGCCTTCGGCACAGCAGGTCTCGCTATCAGCGACTTCACCGCATTTGGTGCAGTAATCCTGTCCGCCTTCCACGCCCTTGCAACATAGAGCACTACCCTTGTGGAAGCCGCAGTCGCAAGTTTCGCTACTTTCGTCGCAGCATGTTTCGCTTCCCTTCTCGTGACCGCACTTGCCGCACAGCACGGCACTAACCAAGTGGGTGTCGATTTCAACCGCAGACGTATCGTTGCCGGGGTCGCTTGTCGCATCCGACGCCGGTGGTTGGCAACCGCCAACAAACAATGCCAAGACGGCAGCCGCACTTATTGCCAAACGCTTCATGACGTGTTCCTCCGATTCTTGAGAATCTTTAACCGCCTCCATTTAATTCACCACATTTCCATAGGATTGCAGAAACGGGCTTGTGCCAACACCGTGGTGGCCAACTTAGACTAACAGTAACGCCATAGTGTTAAAGTACATTATGGTTGAGTCACCAGGTGGTTCAACGAAGGTTTGTACCCTGATATCCAATGTGACCGTTGTCGGGTACGGCTACAACCATACTGAACGGCACAATCGGAAAGAATTGCCATTGAGAGGGGCAATTGGGAGGTTTGGGCTTGTTCAGGACGGCGATTCCCCTTTAGCCATTTCTCGTGCGTGATAGCTGCTGCGGACGAAGGGACCGCTGGCCACTTGCTCGAACCCCATCGCTTCGGCTAATGTTCGCAGCTCGTCGAATTCGGCCGGCGGCACGTAACGAATGACCGGCAAGTATTTTTCCGTCGAGGGCTGGAGGTACTGCCCTAGAGTCAGGAAATCGCAATCGAACTCGCGCAAATCCGCTAAGGCATCCAACAGTTCATCGCGGGACTCTCCCAAGCCCAACATCAGGCCACTCTTGGTCTTAATTGTCGGGTCCAGTTGTTTCACACGTCTCAACAAGTCCAACGTCCACCGATAATCGGACTGCGGCCCCCGGACACGCCGATACAGCCGCGGAACCGTCTCCATGTTGTGATTGAATACCTCGGGGGCCGATTGGACAACTCGGTCAAGGGCTGGTTTGCACTTAACGAAATCCGGTGTTAGCACTTCGATTGTCGCTCCAGTGCGGTGGCGGACAGCGACCACACAGCGATAAAAGTGTTCGGCACCGCCGTCCGGCAAGTCGTCGCGCGTCACCGAGGTAATGACGACGTGTTTCAGTCCCAGTCGTTCTGCTGCCGCGGCCAAACGTTCGGGCTCATCCGGCTCGGGAAGTTCGGCAGGTCCTCGCGAAACCGCACAAAAGCTACACGCCCGCGTGCAAACGTTGCCCAGCACCATGAACGTGGCGGTTTTCTGAGAATAACATTCCATACGATTCGGACACTTAGCGTTGTCGCAAACCGTCTCTAATCCGAACTCATCAAGCAGATTCGCCGTAAAGTGATTGGAATTACTCTTAGGAATTTGCCGTTTCAACCATTTCGGCAGGCGTCGCGCCGTGCCAGTAACCACTGGGTCGGTAACCACTGGGGCCGATTCCTGGGCGAGTATGGGTAACTCATACGGGTTGGAGAGTTCGTCGAAGTTCATTTCTGACCGAATACCTTACTGCCACATTACCTTGAGGCGGCTGTTTCGAAGCTGCGCAAGTAGGGTACCACAAAACGGGCTGGCTAGTAGCCTTCGACCTCCGGGAGAAGAGGCCTTGCCCCACGTTAACAGGCATTTGCTACTTTCCGGTCGGCGGCGATTTCGTGTGATTCAGGCCACTTCTCCCGGAGGTCGAAGGCTACTTTGCCGAAACACGCTGTTTTTCCCTTCCGAAATACTTGACGGCGTTGCTTCGGGGGGCGGGCCGAAAAGCGGGTTCTCGTCTATCATAGTACGGCTGGCGTGAATCACCAAAATGTCGCTAAGTCATTCGTCGAGGTCTGTGGTCATTGCCGATGAGCAACAAGAAAAGAAACAAACTAGCCAAATCAGGTGACGATCCGAACCAGAAGACGATTGCCGAAAATCGTAAGGCTCGTCACAAGTTTAGCGTGCTCGAAACCATGGAATGCGGGATCGCACTGGTTGGAAGTGAAGTCAAAAGCCTCCGTGAAGGACGACTGTCGCTGGACGAATCCTACGGTCGTGTCCGAAACGGTGAGGTTTGGCTGGTGGGCAGCGATATTGCCGAATATGTTCAGGCGAACCGCATGAACCATGCCGCGAAACGTCCCCGCAAGCTGCTCTTGCATCGGAGCGAAATTAGCAAATTTGCTGGCCAAGCGCACGAAAAGGGATTGACGTTAGTGCCGCTCAAAATGTACTTCAAGCAGGGTCGCGCCAAGGTCCTCCTGGGACTGTGCCGCGGTAAGAAAATTCACGATAAGCGAGAAGCCATGAAAAAGGCCGATACGCAGCGTGAGATATCTCGCACCATGCGAAATCGGAATAGATAAAGTCCACGCGAGCCAAACCTGATGTCGCTAGTCAAACTTACCAACGTCAAAAAGGCCTACATCGAACCTAACGGCGATCGATTGCCGATCTTGGATATTCCCCAGTTCGAGTTGAGCGACGGCGAACAGATGGTGCTGGTCGGTCGCAGCGGGTGCGGCAAAACCACACTTCTTCATGTGATTGCCGGAATCAGCAATGCGGATTCCGGAGAGATTCTCATTGATGGGTTGGACATCCGCCGGCTAAGCGAATCCGGTAGAGATAAGTTTCGTGCAGAGAAACTCGGTTACGTGTTCCAGACGTTTAATCTGCTTGCCGGTTTTACTGCGCTGGAAAACGTCCTACTGGGAATGACGTTTTCACGTGGCCGCCCGAATCAGCGTCGCGCCCAGGAGCTCCTCGATCGCGTCGGTGTCGGTCATCGAATGGATCATAGACCCACGGCGATGTCCGTGGGTGAGCAACAGCGCGTGGCGGTCGCCCGTGCCTTGGCTAATCGTCCCCGACTGTTGTTGGCCGACGAACCGACCGCCAATGTGGATACGGCGAACCAGCAACAGGTGGTCGAGCTGATTCGTGACACGTGCCGGGAAGAAAACGTCTCGTTGATGATCGTCACGCATTCAATAGAAATCGCCAATCAGTTTGATCGAGTCGACCAGCTTGACGAGTTGAATCGAAACGGACGAACCGATTCACAGAGCGCCGATTCACAGAGCGCCGATTCACAGAGCGCCGATTCACAGAGCGCCGCGACGGATACTGATTGAGTGTTGACCGGCAGCAGGCACACTGGCAATTAGGCGCGCATTTCTCACACGCCTTCTGCTGCGCGGTGGCCAAGGACTTACCACCGCTCACGACGAAGTGTGTGAGAAATGCGCGCCTAGTTTTTGGCATTTAATGTTATTTTGCCATTGGCGGAATTCCCTGCGTTGCGTCTCCACACGATAAACGTCAGGTCGTCCGGCTTGCTAGGCTCATGGATGCTGTCCCCGACCATTCTTTTTTCGACCTCCGAGACCAATAGGGCGGCGACCTTTTTCAGTTTTCCCTTTCGAATCAGCTGGACAATTTCGGCCAGGTGCAGATTGTCGACTAACCCATCGCTGGCCAACAACATTGTATCCAGCGGAGCCAACTTCAGTCCGGGACCGACATCGATGCGCATGTCATTCATGCCAACGACGTTTGAAACCAGATGACGGTCTTCATGGTGCATGGCCTCTTCAGCGTCCAGAACGCCGGCCGCGACGGCGTAGCCGACTGGCGAATGCGACATGGTTTCCATCTTGATCTTGCCTCGGCCGCCGGTAGCGAGAATCATGGAATCGCCGGCATGGTAGGGTCGAGCATAACCATGGTTGAGTTCCAGGACGGCCAGCGTCGTGGCGGTTCTCAGCCCTAAATTGAGCACCGCCTGATTAGCCTGTTCAAATCCATCGATAATGGCGCTGCGCAAATTCGTCCGTTTTGGATCAGTGGCGCGAAACGTGCGTCGCAACGCTTCCAGCGTCGCGCTCGAAGCTTGCTCCCCACCGGCGACGCCGCCCAGTCCGTCCGCGACGGCCAGCACGGCCGAGCCGTCTTGGAATTCAAACACTGCCGCGCCATCCTCATTTCCGGTAACTTTACCAGGACACCGGGTTGAGAAGACGACCGCCGTTCCGCCGGCGACTTCCACCGCCTTGGGCTCGGGCATATCACGACATGAAAATAGTCGCGACGAATGGGTTGAGCTAGGATTTACGCTCGACATCTATCAATCCATCGCAATTGGCGCGTTGGTCAATCCATTGATAACACTTTCGATGCCCGCCTCTTCTTCTTGGCCTACCTCTTTAGTTTCTCAGCATAGATCGCTTTGCACAACAGCGGAAACGCGTTGAACTAGCGTCGCCGACCGGTTCGCTTGCCATTTGTCCCTGTTTGTTTATTGCTTTTTGTCCGCGCGGCGTGGAAACGCTTGATTTTGTTTTTTATGCGACCAAAGGCTGTCAGCATCTGGTCCGCATCACGAAATCGACGGAACGGACGTATGTCCAACGAGCGTTCGATCAAATGGATAAAGTCGGGATGGAGCCGCCGACGCACATGAGCGTAACCGGGCGGGGGCCACTCGAACGGCCACTCAGGAAGTGTTCCAGAAAAAATCCGATAGAAGATCAATCCCAAAGAAAAAATGTCAGACCGAAAGCTGGGACGTCCCATTGCCTGTTCGGGTGCCATGTATCCGATTGTTCCCGATCCCGACGCGCGGATCGTCTTTTGCGCGACCCGGGCAATTCCGAAATCGGCCAAACGCAAACGATGCTCGGGAAAGAGAATCACGTTCTCTGGTTTGATGTCACAGTGAATGATGCGATGGCGATGCGCATAGGCGACAGCCGACAGTAATTGTTCGGCATAGTTCAATGCTGTTGTAAATGCCATGCGACGGCGCAACCGATCGTCGAGCGTTTCATCGCCCAACGCGTAGGCAATCACGAAATGCCCGTCAATGTAGCTGGCGTTCTTCAGCGGCAACACGTTTTGATGGTCCAATCGCGCAGCCAAGCGAACCTCGCGGCGAAAATCTTCCAAGACCTCCGTGGTCAACAGATGGGAGTGCGGGACTTTGAGGGCGACATGAATCCCCTCAATCGTATCGAGTGCCTTGAAAACGGTGGCAAACCCACCTTCGGCAATTCGCCTCTGAATGCGATACTTGTCTAACTTTTGACGGGACTTGATCATACACAGTAAGGCGTACGAGGTTTTTCGAGTTACCTGGGAGAACCCGATTTTATCTGGGCGCACCCCAGCCGTCACGTACTCGCGTCACCAAAGTTGGGATTTTATCACGAATCGCAAAATCGGGCATTTGACATGGGTCCTTTTCAACAGTCAGATTGGAGCGAATTGAGCCATGACAACGATCAAATCCGTCTGTGATTTCCTAACCTCCTTGGCGCCCCTGGAACTGGCCGAAGATTGGGACAATGTGGGCCTGCTGGTCGGCGATGACCAAAGGCCAGCGGCCCGGATTATGACGTGTCTTACGGTGACTCCGGGGTCGGCAGCCGAGGCGATCGGCAGGAAAGCGGACCTGATCGTTTCACACCATCCCATGCCATTTCGGCCCCTCAAACGGATCACTACCGCGGATACGGTCGGCCGGCTGATTTGGTCGTTGGCGGCCAGTCGCATTGCCATCTACAGTCCCCACACGGCCTTTGATTCGGCCCGAGAGGGTATCAATCAACTAATCTCCGAGGGCATTGGATTGCAGAAGATTTTACCTCTGATTGAATCGGTGGATCTAGGTGCCGACTTAGGAGCCGGACGGTGGGGATCCGCACCAGGTCCGGTCGATCTTCAGCAGTTGGCAGACGACACCAAAAAATTTCTCAAAGTCGATCAGGTGCGGGTGTGTGGAGAGCTGTCCCGTAACCTGACCAAAGTGGCCGTTGCCTGCGGTAGCGCTGGCCAGTTTCTTCATGATGCCAAGCGATTGGGCTGCGATGCACTGGTCACAGGGGAAACGACGTTCCATACGTGCCTCGAAGCCGAGGCGATCGGCCTCGGGTTGGTGCTGGTCGGACACTTCGCCAGCGAAAGGTTCGGCGTTGAACGGCTGGCCAAAGTTATCGCGGACGAATTCGACGAAATCGAAGCATGGGCTAGCTTGGAGGAACGTGATCCGTTGCAGGTAGTCTGAGAGGCCTCCGACCTTTCCTGATCATTTCGTCCGTCATCTTGGTCCCAGTCGGACACGAAAAGCCGCATTTTTAAGGCACTTGATCGCCGCCACCCCCTTCGGCGCGTTGACCGCCAAATCACGGCTCCTACAATGACAGAGTCTATCAACGCGACGAAAGGATAGCTGTTCTGAGTGCCCTGCGTTCTGAGTGCCCTGCGTTCTGAGTGTGCGACGCCTGCGTTTCCCTGGCCACTGGCTTCCGACTAGCCCTTTTCAGCCCAACCCAAGATGCCCGAACGCTTTCTCACTGTACTCCCCGTCTTCAACGAAGTTCAATACGTTCAATCCGTCATCGATGAGGTTCGACGCCACAGTGAGCATGTGTTAGTGGTCGACGATGGCTCGGAGGATGGAACAAGTCGGATTTTGCAGGATCGCGACGACATCCAGTTGGTTCGGCACATGGAGAATCGTGGCTACGGTGCCGCTTTGAGGTCCGGTTTCGCCTTTGGCGTTGAAAACGGGTTTGAGATCGTCATCACAATCGATTGCGATGGCCAACACGAGCCACAACGAATTCCTCAACTGGTGGCTGCGGCAAGGTTTGCGGACATTGTTTCCGGTAGCCGTTATTTGCAGGCTCATCCGGGCGATACGGTACCGCCTCCAGAACGCCGAAGGGTCAATCAGGTTATTACGGCCCATCTCAACGAGCATTTGGGATTGAAACTGACCGACGCGTTTTGTGGCTTCAAAGCTTACCGAACTTCCGCGTTACGCCAATTGCATCTGACTCTCGACGGCTACGCGATGCCGCTCGAGTTGTGGGTGCAGGCCGCGCATTTGCGATTGGACATCAAAGAGTTGCCGGTACCACTGGTCTACCTTGACAAGAACCGTTCATTTGGTGAGGCATTGGACAATGCCGCTACTCGTCTCGCCTATTACCGCGACGTCATCGGCCGCAGCATGGCTGGCTGCGACAATGGTGGAGTTCTATCGGCTCCGGAACGTGTCGAATGTCAATAATCGATTCTTCGATTACGCGAGCCCGCTTTCGTGCTCCTCACCAGCACGGCGCCGCGCTCGTCCATCCCTCGCTCAACGAAGCCCTAGATCGGTTCCGATCTGGTTCGGGCCTGGGACGAAACCAGACGAATTTCTGCGGAATTCGCTTAGCCGATCTGAGACACGAGGCGCGTCGGGAACTCGTGGCTGCTGCCGCCTGCTACACGCAAAGCTACCGTGACGTGGCTGGGCTTGAAGCGGACGTGGAGAACCGCCCCCTAGTTCTTTCAGGTCATCAGCCTGAACTGTTCCACCCGGGAGTCTGGTTCAAAAACTTCGTGCTCGACGAATTGGGCCGTCGCGGCGGTGCCCTGCCAATTCACCTGAATATCGATAATGACGAGTGTGTCGCGCCTGGAATTCGAGTGCCGACAGGGGACATCGCGGCGCCTCGAATTCAATTCGTTCCGATGGATCGTCAATCGGCCAGTTCCATACCCTACGAAGAGCGGCAGGTGCTGGATCGATCCACCTTCGAATCGTTCGAGACTTCGGTCACGAAATCACTGGGTTCGTTGGTGAGCACGCCGTTGATCACGAGCACGTGGCCGGCGGCGGTCACGGCACTTCAAGACACTTTGAATCTTGGCCAGCTCGTGTCGCAGTCGCGGCATCAGTTGGAAGGCCGTTGGGGAAGGCAAACGTTTGAATTGCCATTGTCGCGGGTCTGTGACACGGACCCATTTCGATATTTCGCCTTGGAAATATGCCGACGGGCGCGTGATTTCGCCGATTCGCACAACACGATATTGGCCGAATACCGAAGTGAAAACCGTTTGCGCAGTCGTTCACATCCAGTTCCCGATTTGATGATCGAGGAGGAATGGACGGAGGTACCGTTTTGGATCTGGTCCACGGTAGATCCGCGACGGCGGCGCCTATTCGTGAGAAACGCCAACGGAACGTTGACCCTGCGAGGAGGAACCTCCGGGGACAGCGAAACGACCGGCGTCAGTCCGATCTCACTCCCGGTATCAAGAAATGAGGAGATGGATGACGCCATCGAGGTCTGGCAATCGTTTCGCCAATCTGGCGTTAAAGTACGCCCTCGAGCTTTGATGACTACATTGTATGCGCGTCTTTTCCTGAGCGATCTCTTTGTGCACGGGATTGGCGGTGCGAAATACGACGAGATGACCGATGAGTTGTCACGCCGCTTTTTCGGCCTGGATCCAGCGCCGTACATCACCGTGACCGCCACGTTCAAGTTGCCTGTTGCGATTCCCCCGGTGGTCGACGACGACGTGAGGAAAATCAGCGGCTGCTTGCGGGAACTTTGGTATCACCCGGAAAAGTACCTGGACGAGGTTGGCGTTTCCCAATCACGAGAAACGGAAGATTTCCTGGCTAACAAACAGCGGTTGGTCAATCTGGATCCGCCGCGGGGCCAGCGCAAAGACCGGCACCAACAGCTGTCGGCCGTCAACGAAAAACTTCGCCAGCGAGTTGCCTCGCTGCGCGATGTCCTGCTGGCCGAGCAAGCCCAACTGGAAGACCAGCTTTCCACGGTCCGCCTGCTGGATTCGCGCGAGTTCTCGTTCTGCTTGTTCCCGGAAGAGATATTAAGCGAAGGGCTTGGCCAGTTGGCCGGACGGGCTTAAGCCAATTCCGCTGGGCGTCTCGCCCCGAGCGCGCAAGTAGGATTCATTCATCGCAATTCTGCCTCGCGCACCAGATTCAACCCGATCTGATTTCTCAACCAGTCCAACGCCGCCGAATACTCATCGTGCTGGTCGTTTGTTACCGGCTCACCATGACCGGCAGCTGGTAGGTGGACTTCGCGAAAGGGGCCACCATAGGCTTGTAGGACCAGCTGCTGGCATCCATACGGCACGATCCGATCGGCGCCCGACGTGACAAAGACGGCGGGGATATTGCAGCGACGTGCGTTAAGCAAAGCGCCGACGTCACGCGGCACGCGACTGGCAAACGCTATGGTTGGCAGCCAACAGGTCCATTTTCCGTATCGGTGGACGATCACACGGCGCAGATCGGGGGGATCTCGCAACAGCAACCCGTCTACCTTTTCCTCGGCGGCGAGCGCCAATGCTGTGGCGGCCCCCAGGCTGCTACCAACCAGCAGGATGGGGGCATCACCCGACTCGGCGCGGGCGTGTCGAAAAGTGGATCGCGCCGCGTCGAGCATTCCCATCAGCGACGCGCGCCCAGAACTTTGTCCAAATCCAGGTGGATTGCCAACCCAGAACTCGCCACTGAGGTCAGGCCACGCTTCAAACGGGTGCAAGGTGGCATTCTCAGCTCGCCCCGTGGCGCCAATCAAACGGATGACGAATAAATCGCGTGAGGCACCGCTACCGTTCTTCTTGTTTTTGACCTGATGCACCCAGAGTTCGATTGTCGAATCTCCGCAATCGATCAGCTTCGTCGGTTGCGTTCCGCCCAGGGGCTTGCGAGTCGGTCGTAAAATGAGTTTGTCTAAGAGCATTGAAAGTGGCTTGGACGGCCAACCATCGCAATCGATTTAGTCGCGGGGAATCCTAATGGACCCGTTGTCCTGGCAGCGCTCCGTCGTCCGCCGATAGCAGAAAGACATCTTCGCCACCGGGCCCCGACGCGACGACCATGCCCTCGCTGAGTCCGAACTTCATCTTTCGCGGTGCCAGATTGGCCACCATCACGACCCTGCGCCCAACAAGATCACTGGGATCGTAAGCCTCCTTGATCCCAGCGAACACAATACGGCGTTGGTCCCCGCCCAAGCTGAGCGTCAATTTCAGCAGCTTGCGCGCCTCCGGAACATCTTCGGCCGCCTCCACCAGGGCCACACGCAAATCCACCTTGGCGAAATCATCGATTGTAATTTCCTCGGCTAAGGGTTCCGCCTCCAACTGAGAGGAACCCCCCCCGGTTGATTCGGTTTCAGCCAAATCGGCTTGTTTGCTGTCTTCGATCATAGCGTCCAGATCCTTTCCTTCCACTCGCTTCATCATATGTTTGAATTTATTGACGGATCGGCCGACCAGTGGCCGCGTGGACTGATCCCAACTGATGATGGGATCACCCAACAATTCACCAGCTTGTTCCGCTAGTCGTGGCAATACGGGTGACAGGTAAATGGCTAGCTGCCGGAAGAGGTTCAGCGCCACGGTGCAGATATCTTGCAGCCGCTGAGTCTTCTCCGGATCGTCCTTGAGCTTCCACGGTTCGTTTGACTCGACGTACGGGTTGGCTCGGTCCGCCAACTCCATGATCAATCGCATGGCACGGTTGTAGTCGCAGTTCTCGTAGGCGTCGGCAATCTCGGCTCCAGCCCCTGTGGCTCTCTCGAACAAACCTCCATCGTCTGGATACTGGTCGGAGAGGCCAATACCGGTGACGAATCGCGCAGTGCGACTGGCCAGATTCACGACTTTGCCGACGAGGTCCGCATTCACTTTGTTGACGAATTCATCCAGCGACAAATCCAGGTCGTCCAAACGAGAGCCTAGCTTGGAAGCATAGTAATATCGCAGATGGTCGGGGTCGAGGTGCTTCAAGTAGGTCGACGCCTGGACGAAGGTGCCCGTGCTCTTGGACATCTTTTCGCCCCCGACTGTGAGGAAGCCGTGAATATGCACCTTAGTCGGCAGCTGGAAGCCGACGGTCTTGAGCATGCCCGGCCAAAACAAGGTGTGAAAATAGGTGATATCTTTGCCGATGAAGTGGTGAATCTCCGTATCGGGATTTTGCCACCAATCCGCTAATTGTTCGTTGTTTTTGTCGCACCATTGTTGGGTCGACGCCACGTACCCAATCGGGGCGTCAAACCAAACGTACCAGTAGTTGCCTGGGCTATCCGGGATCTCGAATCCGAAGTAGGGCGATGGCCGGGAGATGTCCCAGTCGCGCAGTGGCTCGTTGAGAAAATGGCCCCTCAAGTAGTTGGACACCTCCGACTGTAAACGCTCCCCCGATTGCGACCATTCTTCGAGGAAACCATGCAGCTGTTCCAGTTCCACAAACAGATGATCGCAATCACGCAATTCCGGTGTCGCTCCCGAAAGTGCGCTAACCGGATCGATCAAATCGGCCGGTGTGTAAGTGTGACCGCATTGGCAGCTATCTCCTGGTTGATCGGTCTTACCACATTTCGGACAAGTGCCACGTACGAAACGGTCCGCCAAAAACGTTCCCGCTTCAGGATCGAATAGTTGCGTTACGTTTTTTTCGACAACCAAGCCCGCCTCGCGCAACGACTTCCAGAATCGAGCGCACAGCTCACGGTTCTCGGGACTGTTGGTACTGCCGTAATTGTCGAATTCAATGCCGAATCCCGTAAAGTCATCAACGTGCTGTTGCTGTATCTCGGCGATCAAATCTTCTTCACGACGGCCTTCTTGCCTAGCGCGAATCATGATCGCTGTGCCGTGCGTGTCATCGGCGCATATAAAGATGACACGGTTGCCCTGGAGCCGTTGAAAACGGACCCAGATGTCGGTTTGGATGTACTCCACCAAATGCCCGATGTGAATCGGACCATTGGCATACGGTAAGGCTGCGGTGACCAGTATTCTGCGTCGTGCCATGTGAATTCCTGTTGCCAGCCGCTGGCAGCCTCGGTAGCCGATCCATCCGACGAGCGAGCTAGCAAAACCAGCGTGTGTCAATACGGCCAATCCCCCCCCCCGGTAACGGTATACGTCAGCCGTCCGAGGGTTCGCGATCCTAGCACAGAATATGGCAAAGGAATTGAGATTTCGCGAGAGGAATGCGGCATTTTTCTCAGATGCGGAAAACGGGCCAGCCAGAGCGCCAACCTTAGCCGCGCTTCGAACAAATCAATCGAAATCGATCTGCGGAAGACTGAGTGCAACCAGGCAAATGGCCCGAAAAGAGCCCTTGATCGAGGGGGCAGGCGAGGACCCAGTGACCACCATTGCCCGAGCCGTCAACGGGCCTTGCCGGAGCCTCCAACGGGAAATGGTCAAAGTGACCTTGTCACAATGGATTCATCTCGCGACAGTAACCACCCGCAGCCAAGCGGAACCTGCGGTGCGTTAGGGAAAGACCCAGTCACTGGTTCTGCCCAACAGACGTACTACCCGCTTAGCTTGGCCGCTAAGGCATCGACAAGGAGGTCGATGGCCAAGTGCGCTGCCCACCGCACAATTCCGCAGAGGGCGGCTCACACCCACTCGTCAATGAGGCCCTTCGGCACCGTAATCCATGGAGGGAAACGATGCTTTCTGCTCAAGTACTTGTCTGTTGTCTCGTGGTCACCGGCGTGGGACGGACTGAGTTCGTCGAGTTCACCGCGCCTTGGTGCGGCGCATGCCGGCAAATGGACGCGACCGTGGACCAATTGGCTGGCGTGGGGATGCCGATAAGAAAAATCAACGTGGACCTACATCGGCAGTGGGCTGAGCAAATGCAAATTAACAGCCTACCGACGTTCATGGTCGTGGCCGACGGTAGGGAAGTTGCGCGCATCGAAGGCGCTACCAGCTACGAGCGCCTCGCGCAAATGTTTCAGCAATCAGTGCCGCGTTCGGGGCCGGTCCCTCGAGACGTCGTTCGTTCTCAGTCCCCCCAACCCCAAACACCCACTAATCGTTTGGGGAATGCTGTTGATAAGTTGAAGAATTTGGTGCCACGACGTGACGCTGGCTGTCGCTGTAAGGGACCTTGTCAATGCAAGGTCGAGAGGCGTGCCGAGAGTCTTCACGTGACCCCCGCCGCTGTCCCGGTTGGTACGACCTTATCTAGCATGCCGTCCGATGATCAGAACACCATTCAAAAGACGCTCCGTAGCACAGTTCGGTTGAAGATCGAAGACCAAGAAGGCATTTCATACGGCACTGGTACGATTGTCGACGTCCATGGGGAGGAAGCGTTGGTACTCACCTGTGGACACATCTTTCGTTCATCTCAAGGAGGTGGAAGTATTTCGTGTGATCTATTTGTAGACAGCCACCCGAAAAGCATTTCAGGAAAACTGGTCAGTTACGACGTCCGTCGAGATGTCGGATTGGTCAGCATTCAACCAGGTGTTCCCGTCAAGGCGATTAGCATTGGAGGCGCCGGCCAGGTCTCTCATGAGGGCAACCGCGTGTTCGCGATCGGCTGTGACCGTGGTGGGGAACCATCTGTGATTCAAAATCGTGTATTGGCCGTGAATCGTTATCACGGTCCAGCCAACCTGGTCGTGGGTGGCCGGCCTGTAGACGGTCGTAGCGGTGGTGGGCTGTTCAATCAACACGGTGTCTTGATTGGCGTGTGTAACGCTGCCGATCAGGTTGAAGATGAGGGGCTGTATGCCGCTCTGGGACCCATTCACGCGGAATTGGACGCCGTCAACCTGGGCCATCTTTATCGAAACCAGGAAGAACGAATCGCTACGGGTGCCGACGATCGAACTGCCCGAAGCGTGGCTGTGTCCGATCACGAGTTCGACAAATTTTCCCATCGCGCTGGCTCAAGAGGTGCGGCTTCACCTGTCGGTAATGCCAATTTACTTGCGGCGGTGCCTCCACAGTTGGCCGCTTCAATCGCGCCAATGGGCATGAAATCCCCCCGGCGCGGAAATCATCCGAATGACAACTCCGCCAACCCCGGCTCCGCCAACCCCGGCTCCGCCAACCCAGATACCGGCTCCGCCAACCCAGATACCGGCTCCGCCAACCCAGATACCGAGGTCATCTGCATCTTGAGGTCGCGCGGCTCCACTGGACAAGATAGCCAAGTGATGGTGCTTGAGCATCCGTCACCACAGCTGTTGGGCCAGCTGAACAAGGAATTGAACAGTCGGGGCCCGCACATCAATACTGAACTCCATTCCAATAGGAACGAGTCGGTGTCGCAACCGCCAGGTTCGCCGTTGCGACGTTAGCCGGCCTCAATCTGGTGATTCAAGATCGAGCCACGCTTCGCTGAGTCCTGCGGCGATTATGCAGATGCATTGCTTCCTTGGCGATCGGAATGATCTTCACGGTCGTTAGAACTTGCCTCCCTAATATCGGCCTGACGGGGAAAATCATCCGGATTTTGGATCGATCTGCGCCAATCGGTAATCCTCTTGTCTGTCTACAGAAGCTAATCCAAGGATGCCGATCAATGCTATTACAATGAACCAGAGTCGTCATCCGTAGCCAGAGCTGGTGCCGTGTTAAAACCCTCCTTAAGCCTCATTCTGCCAGTCTATAACGCCGAAGGACGACTGCGTTTGTGGATCAACCAATGGCTGGAGATCCTGGCCGAGCTGACTCCAAGTTTCGAAGTCTTCATTGTGGATGACGGTTCGATTGACGACACCCTGTCGGTCGCGCGGGAATTATCTCTCTGCTACCCGCAAGTGCGTTTCGCGCATCATGCCATGCGGCATGGTCAGATGGTGGCTGTCCAAACTGGACTTCAACGGACTGACGGAGAGATCGTCCTGATACACGAAGATTTGGACCGACTCAGTCCGCAGCAAGTCCATCAGCTGTGGCAACTGCGCCACGATCCACGGTTGGTGATGGTGCATCCGGCCACCACCCGAGAACGTCAATTGTTGCGAATTGATTCGTCCTCCACGATGCAGAGGTCCGCGACCAATCAGGCGGACTCTTCACCCATGGGAGCCATTCGCATGTTGCGGCGCACGGCCATCTCACGACTGGAGAATATCGAAAATCAACCGCTGCCCATGCAGGTTGAACGTCTCATGCGAGCGGACCCATCTTCGACTGACGAACCGAGCGGGCACTTGCCCCATCTACTGGTGAGATTCGAGGAGTGTCCGGAATCCGCGGTGAAATCGTCGTGACTAGCGGCCGTCGGCTGGCAAATTATCCGACGAACGAAGGTCGAAGAAAATAGCTCAAAAGTATATTTTGTGCTTGATTCGGTTCCTCCAAATGATATGACAAAAAAGCCGGTACAACGGTTTTTGCTTTCAGCCTTGCCGAAACTGTAGTTTTGATCCTTCAAAAAAACAGCTAACGGCGATTTCTTGTTCGCTGACTGCTTGACACACTATTGCATCACCTTTTGCACAGACTTAAGATGCGACCGTTCTAACGATCGGGTTCCCGATCAACCGTAGAACGTGGCTTTGATTGCCACAACGAGACTAATCCAAGCGGGCCAATTTCGAGGCTTGTAGACACCTGAGGCAGAACGAGTTTTCAACGTTAGTTGGGCTTGTTGGTGTGTTACGAAGAAAGGAACGGAGGAAACTCTCGGCGGGTATTTCTGCCGCAGGTTCCGTACTGTGTCATTTGGCAATTCAAGTCGCCGACCGCTGCGAGGCAATTGGCGATGCTGGGTAATTGGGGATGACCGGTACTTGGGAAAGCAGCAGAAACATTTGCAAGCTGGAGCGTCTTGTTGGCGATACGAGCGACAGTTCGAGGTAATGGCAAACTCCCTTTATTACCGCGGAAGTAGCTATCAATTCGATCAAGATGGCATTAATGATCCACAATCGGAAGTGGACGAGGAGTAGAGAAGATGGCGACAGTTGAAAGAAATGGTCAATGGACGAACCGAATCGCTTCAGCCGAAAATGGAGAGGCAAGCCAGCTGCACCGTTTGGCGGAGGTGCGTGAACAGCAAGGAGTTTCGTTACGGAGTGCAGCACGCCAGCTCGGAGTTGACGTGCGTCAGGCGCGGGAACAGGAGGGCGAGACGACCGATCTGCGTTTGAGTGATCTTTACGCGTGGCAAAAGGTGCTTTGCGTGCCGTTGGCTGAATTGCTGATCGACGCCGAGGCTCCGTTGTCTCGCCCAGTCATGGAGCGAGCTCGCTTGGTGCGCATCATGAAGACCGTTAAGGCGATCATTGAGTGCGCCGTTTCTCCGGCCACGCAACGTATGGCCGAGAACCTTAGTTCTCAACTGCAAGAGGTGATGCCAGAACTGGCCGAAGTTGGCCCATGGCATTCCGTCGGCCAACGTCGCGGCCTGGACGAGCTCGGCCGCGCCGCCGAGCGATTGATCTCGGAAGACTCACTGATACGATACGAGTGGGATTAATCATAACGCGCCCAGTTCCGATTCTTGGAATAAATAGAGGCGAAAAAACAGCCGCCGGATCGGCCGAGGGTCGATCCGGCGGCTTTCTTTAGAAAGCTACTCGATCATGATTGCCTCGTGGGCATCACGGCAGGCGGTGACCACTCGATCGCGAATCTCGTCAGCCTGCTCTCCGGTAAGCGTACCGGTTGCCGATCGCAACACGAAGGAAAACAACAATCGCTTCTTGCCGACTCCGTCGCGTTCGGGATCACGATACGTTTCGCGATAGTCCAATCGCTCTAGCACGTCACCACAGGTCTTCGCTACGATATCAGCCACCGAATCCCAGGTCACTGATTCGCCCACGATCAGGTTGACATCGCGGCTGGTCGAGGGAAACAAGCTGACTGGCTCGTATTGCGGAATCAATTCGCTAATCGATTGCAGCGGCGCAATTCTCAATTCGGCGACGAGTGTCCGTCCGCGCAGACCGAATTGTTTACGCGCGTCAGCGCTGACTTCACCTAGGCAACCGATTGTTTCACCCTTCAGGAGCAGCCCGCAGGCCTGATTTGACTCGAAGAATTCACCACGCCAATCGGTCGTCGCCAACCGGTGACGCGGGTTCAGCCGGGCGACCAGAGCTTCGAGAACCCCTTTGACCTCGTCCCATGGGCGGCTGCTGGTGATCGCCAGCATCCAAGGTTCATCCGGCAGGCCATCGGTCGTGGTTAGGTAGATTTTGGCAGTTTCAAAGAGTTCAATGGTTGGATTGGCCAGTGCCTCATTCGTCTGCCGCGACGCCAGGAGACTCGGAATGAGGCTACGTCGCAATCGATCCGCTCCGTGCAACATCGGAGTGTTGCACTGCAACGGCTCGAAATCAGTCCACGGACTGAAGACCGCCGAGTGCTCTTCGCTTACAACGCTGGGCGTCAAGGCTTCGCTGAATCCACAGGCGGCCAACGCTCCACGAATTCTGGAAAATACGCGCTGATGATCGGTTCGATGCGAAGCCGTCATGGCCACCCCGATATCCTCAGGAATCTTGTCGTAACCGTGGATACGGGCCACTTCCTCCACCAAATCAATCTCACGCACCAGGTCACGGCGCCATGAGGGTGGCGTGACGGCCACCTTCTCGCTGCCGGCGCTGACTTCGGTCGTGCCCAACGCCCTGAGAATGCGCCGCACTGTCGAGGAAGGCACGTCGATGCCCAATATCCGCGGTATCTGGGACAGTCGCAAGGTAATTGGCTGTGGCTCGGGGGCGGGCTGGGACCGGGCATCAATCACACCGTCAGCCAATTCACCGCCAGCCAACTCCAGGATCAATTCGCAGCAGCGGCGACTGGCCCAATCCACTCCCGCCGGATCCACACCGCGCTCGAATCGATAGGATGAGGGACTGTGGAGTTTTAGCCGCCGGGCGGTTGTGCGAATCGCCAGCGGCGCGAAGTCGGCGGACTCCACCAAGACGTCGGTCGTGAGATTCGTCACTTCACTGTCGGCACCCCCCATCACGCCCCCCAAGGCAATGGCACGTTCTGCATCAGCGATCACGCAATCGGTAGGCTCCAAGGAATAACCGCGGTGATTAATGGCCAGAAACTCCTCTCCCGCATGGGCGCGGCGCACGAGGATGCTGGCTCCCTTGATTCCGGAAAAGTCGAAGGCATGCAACGGTTGGCCACTTTCCATCAGCACGAAATTGGTGATGTCGACGATATTATTGACCGACGCCAATCCTATCGTGGCCAGCTTTTGCACCAACCAATCAGGACTCGGACCGATTTTCACTCCACGCACAACTCGAGCTGTGTACCGTGTACAGAGCTCGCTTGCCTCGATCGTGACGCTCGTCAAATCTTCGATCGCGCCGCCTGTTCCGATAGGAGCAGGGTTGGGGATCTGCAAATCGACGTCACAAAGCACAGCCGCTTCACGTGCCACGCCAATGTGCCCAAGGCAATCCGGACGGTTGCTGGTAACTTCCAGGTCGATAGCAAAGTCATCGCCAATTGCCTCGGTACCTTCGTGGTTCAAGCCGGACATGGCCAATCGCTCAGCCAGTTCATCGTGGTCGATGTCGAGATTTACGTAGTCTTGCAACCAACGCCAGGAAACAAGCATTTTTTTCTCAGTTCTCAGTTCTCAGTTCTCGACTACCCCATTCAGCAACCGAGAACTGCGAACCGTAATTCACTAAAACTGTTCTAAAAACCGCACGTCATTTTTATACAATTCTCGGATGTCCGTAATGTTGTGTCGACGCATACACAGTCTCTCCACACCGAGGCCGAAGGCGAAGCCCGTTACTTCTTCTGGATCGTAGCCCACAGCGCGCAACACGTTTGGATCCACCATGCCCGCGCCGCCGAACTCGACCCAGGCATCGTTCCAGTGATAATCGGCCTCGACACTGGGTTCGGTGAATGGGAAGAACGAGGGCCGGAAACGGACGTGCACTTCATCGCCCAAGTAGCTGGTCGCAAATATTCGCAACACGCTCTTGAGATCGGCCATTGTCACTTGGCGGTCGACCAGCAAGCCCTCCATCTGGTGGAACATCGGGTAGTGTGTGGCGTCCGCCGTATCGGGCCGGTAGACCCGTCCCAACGAAATGATGCGGATCGGTGGCGGGGTCTTTTCCATTACCCGAATCTGCACGGTGCTGGTCTGACTGCGCAACAGTAGTGAGCTTTCCGCAGTCTGATGGGCCACATTAAGATAGAAATTATCCAGCGGATCGCGAGCGGGATGCTCGCGGGGAATATTCAGCGCCTCGAAATTGTGCCATTCGTCTTCGATCTCCGGCCCGTCGGCTGGTGTGAATCCCAGTCGCCCCATGATGTCCATGAGTTCTTCGATCGTCTGCGTGACGGGGTGTAGGTGTCCCAGCGATGGACGTCTGCCAGGCACGGAATGATCGACGGCGGGCTGTTGGCCAATCGACAAGGTGCCCGCAACGAGTCTGGTCTGGGCGCCGTCAAAGGCATTTTGGATTTGCTGTTTGACTTCGTTCAATCGTTTTCCAGCGGCCGGTTTGTCGGAACCTACTACGGAGCCCATTCCCTTTTGAACCGACTTGAGACGCCCACTCTTGGCACCTAGAAACGCGACGCGGGAATCTTCCAGTTCCGCGGAGTCGGCAGCCGCATCGAACGCGGACTGCGCCTCGGACACCAGATCGTCCAACTGCGTAAGGAAATCAGAAAGGCCGGTCATCGGTCACGCCGCGAGGGTTTGCTTGACTTCCTCGACAACGTTATCAAAGGCGGTCGGATCGTTTATCGCCATTTCCGACAGGGATTTTCGATCCAATTCAATCCCGGCCCTATTGAGCCCACAGATGAATTCGCTGTATCGTAGCCCTCGCTCGCGTACAGCCGCGTTGATGCGAATGATCCACAACTTCCGAAAATCGCGCCGTCGCACACGGCGATCTCGAAAAGCGTAAGCTTCTGCCCGAATGAGGGTTTCCTTAACCGTGCGCAACAGCTTGCTGCGACCACCGCGATAGCCCTTGGCTTTTTTGAAAAGTCGTCGCTTGGCCTTGTGTCTCGCTGAACCTTTGGTCGTTCTCATCGTTTCGCCCGTGTCAGAATTGCCGGTATCAGGGTTAGCCGTGCCAGGAAAAAACTAATTGCTGTATCCGTTGAGCGCCTTACGAATCGAGGCCTCCATGCAGGTATCAAGGGAAGTGGTACCCCGCAGATTGCGTCGACGTTTTTTGCTTATACCGGTCGCCAAGTGGCTGGTCCCTGACTGCCGATGCATGGCCTTGCCCTTAGCGGACAAGCGAATTCGTTTTTTGGTTCCCTTGTGGGTTTTTTGCTTCGGCATCGAGTGACCTCGTCCGCTATGCTTAGATGCTGGTCTGGACAGAATGTAGAATCGCATATTCTAGAGCCTTTTGGCCGGAACGAAAAGAGGTGTCAAGCCGGCATTTTTCCGGAATATCGGCCACTGTCCCCATCTTCCACTTCTCAGAAATTCGTATGGACCTAGCCAGCTACCGGCGACGCCCCCAAAAACGCCACCATGAGCGATGAACAACCCAAAACGCCATCCCCTCCCACCATCGCCATGCTGACGGCTGGTGCTGGCAATATGTACTGCGGGAGCTGCCTTCAGGACAACGCCGTGGCTGCGGCGATGATGGCTCAGGGCCACGATATCGTGCTGGTCCCCACCTACACCCCCATTCGCACGGACGATCGGAACGTGAGCCTCGATCGAGTGTTCCTGGGGGGCATCAATGTCTATCTCCAGCAGCAATTCGGATTTTTTCGGCACTTGCCCACTTTCCTTGACCGGTGGCTGGACAGCCCGCGGCTGGTTCGGTGGGCGGTGTCCAAGGCGGCGGGCACCGATGCCAGGGGACTCGGGCCGCTGACGATTTCGATGCTCCAAGGGAGCCAAGGTCACCAACGTAAGGAAATCGCGAGGCTGACGACCTGGTTAAGTAGGCGGCTGCAACCCAAATTAGTCCACCTATCGAACGTGCTGATTGCCGGATGCGTCCCCTCGATCAAATCGAAACTGCAGGTGCCTGTCGTGGTCACCTTGCAGGGAGACGACGCATTTCTCGATGAATTGCCAGTGCACTACCGAGAGACCGCGATCGCAGAAATACGCAAGATCGCCAAGCATGTCGATGTTTTCTTGGTCCACAGCGAGTATTACCGGCGGTACATGTCCGAGTACCTAGGCATAGCGGACCATTGTTTTCGCGTGATGCCGCTGGGTATTTCCACGGATTTGATTGCGGCCAATCGGCCACCCAGTTCGAGAGCTGGCACGGTTGGTTATCTAGCCCGGATGGCACCCGAAAAAGGATTGCATCAATTGGTTGACGCTTTCTTGCAACTACGACAGCAGTCCGACCGCGCTGAAATTCGGCTGCGCTTAGCGGGTTGGCATGGGCCTGCACAAAGGGATTACGTTGAGCAGTGCCTGCAGCGGCTGCGATCAGAAGCTCCCGATCATTTTCAATTCGACGGAGAGATTGATCGTGATGCTAAGAGCGAATTCTTCCGTACGATCGATCTGCTTTGTGTTCCCAGCCCTCATCCGGAGCCAAAAGGTCTCTACGTGCTGGAATCGATGGCTCATGGCGTTCCCGTTGTGCAGCCAAGGCACGGCGCGTTTGAAGAATTAATCGGAGTGACTCAAGGTGGTGTTCTGTTCGAGCCTAACGACATGCAGTCGCTGGTCGCGGCGCTTAGCGATTTGCTGGGGGACCACCAGCGACGGAAGGCCATGGGGGAACGAGGACGAGACCAGGTCTTGTCCCACTACTCATCCGGCCAAGCCGCGAGATTTCTGTGGGACCTGTACGGCGAACTGATTGCCACACCAGCGCCAACGGCTATTTAGGCGTGATCGTACAGACGATGCGACGTCCCTGCTGCATCGGTGGAGTCTCGACTTTTCCGTGTTCGGCCAACTTTTCGACAACCTCTTTCATCACGCGATGCCCCTCTTCGACATGGGCGATTTCACGTCCGCGAAAAACGACCGAGACCTGAACTTTGTCCCGGTGGCTAAGGAAGTGGATAGCTTGTTTCACTTTAAAGTCGATATCGTGCTGGCCCGTCTTCGGGCGCAGACGTACTTCCTTGGTACGCGTCGTATGGCTGTGACCTTTCGTCAACTTCTTGCTCTGCTGGTACTTGAACTTTCCATAGTCCATAATCCGGCAGACCGGTGGCTCTTCTTTACCCGCCACCTCGACGAGGTCTAACCCGCTGTCTTTTGCGGATTGAAGAGCCTCTTCGGTCGGGATGATACCCAATTGCTCGCCGTCGGCTCCGATCACGCGTATGGGGGTCACCCGAATTTGGTCATTCACTCTAGTGTGGGTTCGTTCGATCGCTGTTTCCCTTTCGTGTTAGTTCTCGACTGGTATCATTGCCTACGACTGGTATCGTTGCCTATGACTGGTATCATTGCCTACGACTGGTATCGTTGCCTATGACTACCATTGCATAATATCAAATTCTAAAACCCGTTAGTCAAGCAGCTTAGGTCCGTTTGGGGTCCCGGCTCCGGTTTTCCAGGGCGGAATATTCCTACTGGACAGCGTATACCCAGGCGGAGGCACACTAATATTGGTTGTCCGCACCCCGGTCGCCGAACCCCGCCGACCCGGGAAACGACTGGCGAACCTGCCTCGTTGCGACCTCATCGGTCAATTTGGCTATCGCCTTGGCAAGGGGCATGGCCCCTAAATCGCCGTCGATCCTGTCTCGGAGCGAGACGGTGCCTTGTTCCGCGTCACGTGGCCCTACCACAACCATGTAGGGGATCAATTCCAGCTGGGCGTCACGGATTTTGGCGCCCAATTTTTCACCACGGTAGTCGCTGGCCACACGAAATCCCGCCGCAGCCAATTGCTTCTCTACCTGACGGCCATAATCTTCAGATTTCTCGCTGACTGTGACAATACGAGCTTGTTCGGGAGCCAGCCACAAGGGAAAGGCCCCCGCGAAATGTTCGATTAACACGCCAATAAACCGCTCCATGGAGCCTAGGGGAGCCCGATGTATCATGACCGGCTGGTGTTTGGCATTGTCCGACCCAATGTATTCCAGCGCGAATCGCTCCGGACTGGGCAAATTGTAATCCAATTGGACCGTGCCCAATTGCCATTCGCGGCCGAGACAATCGTTGATCACAAAATCAGCTTTGGGGCCGTAAAACGCGGCTTCACCCGTCTCGGGCTGGGCTTCCATGCCGAGGTCCTGGCAGACTTCGACCAGTGACTTCTCGGCGCGTTCCCAACTTGACTTCGCACCGACGTACTTTTCACCGGCCGGATCACGGAAACCAAGTCTCACACGGTAGTCGTTCAGTCCTAAGGACTTCAGCACAAATTGCGTCATCTCGATGCAGCCGCGGAATTCATCCGCGACTTGATCCTCGGTGCAAAAAATATGGGCATCGTCCTGAGTGAACCCTCGTACTCGCGTCATGCCGGATAGCTCGCCGGATTTTTCGTAGCGGTACACGGTGCCGAACTCAGCTAAACGAATCGGCAGTTCGCGATAGCTGCGTGGCAGAGCCTTGTAAATCATGGTGTGGTGCGGGCAGTTCATTGGTTTGAGGATGTACTGTTCGTCGTCGTCCATCGTGATCGGATTGAACATGCTGTCGGAGTAATACGGGAAGTGCCCGGAGGTTCTGTAGAGTTCGACGCGTCCCACGTTGGGTGTGTATACGCCCTGATAGCCTCGTCGTGCGAGTTCCTCGCGTACGAAATTTTCCAATAAACTTCGTACCATGGCCCCTTTGGGCATCCACAAGACCAATCCCGAGCCAACGATCGGATTGATCGTGAACAACTGTAGCTGTTTCCCGAGCACTCGATGATCACGGCGTTTTGCCTCCTCCACTCGAGCCAAGTGTTCTTCCAGGCTTGGTTTGTCGAAAAAAGCGGTGCCATAGAGACGTTGAAGCTGTTTGTTGTTCGCATCTCCTTTCCAATACGCACCGGCAACCGATAATAGCTTGAAGGCCCCAATCGCTTTCGGTGAGGGCACGTGTGGTCCCCGACACAGATCGATAAATTCACCCTGACGATAAAAGGAAACGGTTGGATGCTTGGCCAATCCGGTTTGGATGTGCTCAACCTTGAACTGTTGGTCAAGATCGCGGCAGATTTCCAGCGCTTGCTCCCGATTTTCCTCCAATCGCTCGAAGGGCTCGTCCAGCTTGATAATCTTCTTCATCTCCGCTTCGATGGCCGGAAAATCTTCCTCAGTGATCGAGTGTTCGAGGCCCATATCGTAGTAGAATCCGCCATCAATCGTCGGACCGAATGCCAGCTGGACCCCCTCAAACAACCGCAGGACGGCTCGCGCCATCACGTGAGCGCACGAGTGCCGCATGACCGCCAAAGCCTCTTTATTTTTTTTGGTGAGGATGCTCAGTTGGACTTCGCCTTGCTGCGGCAAACGATAATCCAATCCCACAGTGGCCCCATCCAACTGAGAGGCCAACGCCGATTTCGCCAGCCCGGGCCCAATATCCGTGGCAACCTCTGCCGGAGTTACGGAGTCCTCGTATTGCCGCTGGCTTCCGTCAGGAAGGATCACTGTTAACATTGTTCTGCGTATTGCCTTTCAATCCAAAATGTTTTTCGAGTGCCTTCCAGACCTCTCGGGTCGAGGCTCCCGCCGAGCCGCTAGTGCGGGCGAAAAAGACTCGGCGGTAGCCTCGCCCTCCGGATTATTGGTGCTAGAATGCGTTCGAGTCGGTTCAACGTAAAATATAGACTACAAGAAACTTGGAGCAATACGGACTCCCAATAGAATTGCAGATGTCACCCGGATATAATTCGACCTACCTGCATTACCTGGATCCACCAGCGAGGCCCGGAATCTTGCGGCTGTTGGCCAGCGTCCGTTGGGCCACCGCCTCAGCACGGCAAAGGATCGCAGGATAAATTAGGGCGTATAGCTCAGTTGGTTAGAGTGCTTGCTTGACATGCAAGAGGTCACTGGTTCAAATCCAGTTACGCCCACTTTCG
>Ga0310121_10000666_pt1 | contig 36978 bp, 24 predicted proteins | sample CB27_Tmax_986_MG_FD_203504 | JGI IMG/M metagenome (GOLD analysis project Ga0310121, IMG submission 203504) | Marine microbial communities from Western Arctic Ocean, Canada - CB27_Tmax_986 | ecosystem: Environmental > Aquatic > Marine > Oceanic | place: Canada: Western Arctic Ocean | collected...
CGGCACTACTCAGACACGTATATCTCACAGGAAATGATATTCCGAAAATATAGCGCAGAGAAGTATAGTGCCTCGCCGTGGCAACACTCTAACAAATCGCAAAAACCGTTCACTTTCAAAGGTTACACTGAACTATGGCTCGAGGAAGCCGTTGTCGTCAATGAACCGGACGTCCTTGCGACGTCCTTCCGGCGTGACTTTCAGTTCCAGCAGCTTGCCGTTTCTCACGCGGCCTTCGACCGTGGTTTGTCGCGAGGCGTGCAGCTTGAATCGGCATCTGCGACCAGGATATAACGTACCCCTTGGTCGCGCCCGGGAGAAAATCCCAGGTGTTCCGCATGATCTCCAGGTTGGGCTTGCCCAGGCCGAACAGATCATAGGGAAACAGCGGGTACAGTTCCGATGATAGCGGGTGGGCATGTCCCCGGTTTGCAGCGACCATCATATACGACTTTCCATCCATCTCGCCGACCGTCAGCTCGGGCACTCGCGCCAGCATTGCCTTGAATTGCTCGCGTTCTTCGGCGGTGATCAGGGGTTCGGGTAACGCGCACAATTCCTCGAGCACCCGCATCAGGCCGGCCACCGCTTCGGCCGGATTGGTGACACCGGGAGCCCCTTCCAGCGCATTGGAGGGGCTGATGATCAGTTTTCCGTCAGGGGAGAGAGGCGGCTCGTTCCGACGCTTACGCCGGTATTGATAGTGCTCGTCGTAGAAGATGACGGACTGCTTGATGGGACCGTGGCCCGGGACCGGGTCTGTCCCCTAATACTCGCGGGACTGTGGCCCGGGACCGGGTCTGTCCCCTAATACTTAAATGGACTATCTCCTGAACCTGGTACTGCTTCCGGCCAGCTGGTAGCTTCTGCTTGGACGCGGGGCCGCAACCTTTGGAGGCTTGGGGGTCGCATTGGCGACCGCCCGGCGCGGTGCGGTGGGACGATTCGGGGGGGCGGACGTGTTGGCAGCGGTTCGGGCGTCGTTCTCGACGGCCGGGCTTTGCACCTTGCGCTCCGGTAGATCGATGAGGGGAGCGTCGCCCCAATTGCCCGCCACGCCGTGGGGCCGGAATTGGTGCGCATCGGAAATCGGGAACATCCCGCTCTCCGGCTCCTCATCCGCGGGTGCTCCCCACGGAGTTTGTTCCAACACATCCTTGTAGGTCGGCAGTCCTTCAAGACCGGGTGGGGTCCAGACTCCAGAGAAGGCGCTCCCAAACAGGGTAAGCGCCCCGGCAATTGGCAGCAGGGCAAGTGATTTCATGGCAGGGAACCCATTGATGACGCGAGAACCCAGAAAATCAAGGTATCGTTAAAAACGGCAAATTCTAGAAATCACGATTCCCCGAAGGGCGAGGGATCTTCGAGATGCCCTTAAATTTTCGAGGTTGTCAGGGTTTCCAAATCGAGTTGCGCCCCGGCCGTGCGTTGATGCCAATTCGTCGACCTGGTCGCCGGATTGCGGCAATCGTTCTCCCATCGCCCAATTCATAGCCCGCCCTTGTCTCGGCATCAAGACCGACCGTTCACGCGGAGGGGCTTGCGGGGATAGGGCGCAACGAAATGGTCCCGGGCGGGTTTTATGGGGGTGACGAATCCTTGCCGTGTTCTTCCCTGGTCCCTCCTGCTCGCCCTGAGCGCGCCAATTTTTGCCCAGGATGGGCCCCATTTTCGTGGTCCAAATGGCGACAACAGCCTGCCTGACGCCAAGATCGTGACCTCGTTTCCGAAGGATGGCCCCAAGATTCTCTGGTCGGTCGACGTGCGGGCCGGTTACGGCGGGGCGGCTATTTCGGGTGAGGAAGTGTTCTTCATGGACCGGGTGGACCAGGAGAAGGATCTGCTGGTCTGTGTGAGTTTGAAGGATGGCAAGGAGAAGTGGAAATTTGAACACGACGTGCCGGGACGCATTTCGCATCCCGGATCGCGGGTGGTCCCGACGGTCGAAGAGGACGCCGTCTACGGAAGCGGGGGATTCGGACACGTGTACTGCGTGGACCGGAAGACCGGAAAGGAGCGGTGGGTGCTCGATGTGACCAAGAGCTTTGAGACCCGAGTGCCGCGCTTTGGTTACTCGGTGCATCCCGTGATTTACGGAGACACGTGCATCATCGCGCCAAGCGGAAAATCGGTCGGTCTCGCCGCGTTGGACAAGAAGACCGGGAAGACGCTCTGGCGCACCAAGACCATTGGCGGCAGTCACTCTTCGCCGATCCTGGTCAAATTGCTGGACCGCGAGATGCTGGTGATGCCGGGATCGAGCCGCGGGACCCTCATGTTGACGGGCTTTGATCCAATGGACGGCAAGCAGCTCTTTCGGTACACCGAGCCCTTGAGCGCGCGGATGCACAATTCCATTCCAAACATCTCGGTGATCAATACGGACACCGCATTCCTGAGCGGGGGCTACGGCCAGGGTTCTCAGGTTTTGAAGTTCACGGAGAATGATGGCTCGATCAGCGTGAAAAAGAGCAACACCCTCACGGCGGGCACGAAGCTTCACCCCGCGTTGATTATTGGCGACAAGGTCTTCATGACGGTGGGCAGCGGCCGCGGAGGCCGCGGAAGGTTCGGAAGACGCGGTGGCCGCGAGCGTGGCGGTCCGCGTGGGCGGCCACAGGGGCGGCCCAGTGGACGACCGGGAGAAGAGCCGGCTGGGCGACCGGGTGGAGCACCAGGTGGAAGGCCGCAAGGTCGTCCGGGCGGAGCGCCCCAGGCGGGAACCGCAAGCGGGTCCGGGTTGGTCTGCATGGATAGCTCCGGGAAGGTGATTTGGAGCACGGGATCAAAGCCAGGACTGGGCGAAGGCAGCATCATCAATGCCGGCAGTATCATCATCAGCCAGGACGGCGGCGACGGGACCCTGCGTCTGATCGAGCCGGGCCCGGCCTACAAGGAATTGGCGAGCGCCAAGGTGTTCAGCAAGTCGCCCGGCCGAGAAATCTGGGCGCCCATGGCTCTGTCCAACGGCAAGCTCGTCATGCGCAGCCAGGCGCAGATGGTGTGCGTTGATCTAAGTCCGCCCAAGGAATAGCGGGCGGGCCCCGACATGATCACCGGCGAAGCGATCCGCGCGGTTTGGGCATACCGCCAACTGGGCACGAACGCCGTGGGGGTTCGGCTGGAACCACAGAGGAGAAGGCTCAAAAAACAGAAGCCGATTTCGGTCAATTCAAAATTTTCATCCCCCGCCCTCGGGGCGGGCCGGCTGCAACTCCCTGGAGTCCGGGAAAAATTCGACGACCGAACTTGAATGAGATCTCGCCTGGTCCGAGGTTGTCTTCCTCCAGGTTGGTCCTTCAACCGGGAACCAATTGTTTTCGCGATGCGCCGTCCCGAAATTCTTTGCTGCCTGTTCACCCTGATGTTCTGCGCCGCGCCGCGGGCCGACGAGGTGACCCGCCAGGACAACCTGGTGGCCTGGTGGTTGATGGGGGAAAGCGCCGCCCTCGCCGCCGGCGACACGATCGCCGAGATTCCCGACCAGTCCGGCCGGAGCGTGCCGGCGGCGGCCCAGGGCACACCGCAGCGGGTGGCCGGCAATCCCTTCTGGCCGCTTCCCTTCGGGGTGAGCTACGCCACGGAAACAGGTCCCGAATCCGGTTTCCTGCTCGCCCCCGACGATTCCTCGTTCAACTTCGGAGATGAAGATTTCAGTGTGTCCCTCTGGGCCCGCTCCGACAACGGAGGCGGGCAGTTCGACAAGCTGTTCCAGAGGATTGTGGACGGCAGCACATTCTGGCAGGCCGAGACCGACGGCGTGGGCGGAGTGATCTGGAACATCCGGTCGGGCGGAAATGCCGAGATCAAGACCAACAACATTTTCGCCGGCAACACCGGCTGGCACCACCTCGTCTTCCTGCGCGACACCGTAAACCAGGAACTCCGCGCCTACGTGGATGGAGAGTTGTCCATAAGTCCCGCCGGCATGGCCGGAACGGAGGGCGAAGTAGGCAGCCTGGCCGGAAACGGCAGCCTGGCAATCGGCGCCGAGACTGGAAGCGCCAATCCCTTCGAGGGTGGGATCGACGACCTCCGCATTTACAACGTGGCGCTCGGCGATGAAGACGTCGCGGCGATCTATAACGACGGTCTGGGCGATCTCGGCGAGCCACCTCCTCTCGAAATCGTCGCGATCACGGCTACGGAGGATGCCGTCACCCTGACCTTCCACTCGCAGCCCGGCATCGTCTACGCGATCGATGCCTCTCCGGACCTGGCGGACTGGAGCGAGGAGGTCGATGATTTCGTGGAAGGGGAAGAGGGCAGCAACATCACCGGATTCACGGAGAGGTTCGAAGAACTCCCTATGCCGGTAAACCGGTTCTATCGGGTTCGCGAGTCCCAATCACCCTGAGGCGGGTCCGGGAGAGGGTCCTATCGAGTGGATGCCCTCAAGCGGAAGAACTGCATCGGTGTCCCGTCGAGCGTGACCCGGAAGTGTTCGCGACTGGTGCCGTCGCCGTTGTGGGCACTGTCGACGTGCTCGACGCGGCCAGATGCGCTCCTCCAGTTTTGAAGATCTTCGGAGATCTCGATGGCGAGTCTCGCCTCGTCCGCGGCGAGGTTGCGGCGATAGGAAAGGAGGAGTGAGTCCTGCCCGGCGGGGGTGTCCGCCCTCGCCACCGTCACGGCCAGGGGCGGACCGGGGTCGGGGATCGTGTCGGAGGTGCCGAGAGCGTATTCCAGGAGAGCGGCCAGGCCGTCCTGGTCAAGATCCTCGAGCGGGGCGGCCGTGAAGGGGGTCGCGTCGCTGCCGCCGGGGGTGCCCCCGATGGCGACACTGGGCCGCCAGTTTGCGGGATCGTCGTGGTTCGGGTTCGCGCGGGGATCGATCAGCACCAGGCTGAAGCCGTCGCCGTCGGCCGCCTCCGGCCAGGGGAACTTGTCATTGAAGGTAAGGGCGCGAATCGTGTCGCCCTCTTCGGAGAGCACGAGGAGAGCTTCCCCGTCGTTATTGAGACTGCCGGAGAATTCGCCGATCACGAGGCTGGAACTGATGGCCGGGTAGCGCATCTGGAAGGCGGCGCGATTGTTGACCAGCAGGGCGCGGTCACCGGGAGCAAGGATGGCGGCGTCCGTGTCGCCGTCGAGTTCGAATCGCACTCCCTCCACGAAAGCGAGAGTGGCGAGGTCGATGTGCTCGTTCCCGATGTTCATCAACTCGACAAACTCGAACTCACTGCGCTCTTCGAACCCGGCGGCGAATTCGGCCGCACTGGGCGACAGCGGGCGATAGTGGATCTCGGAGATGGCGAGGTTCGCGGCGGAGGCGGCGACCCCGGTGCTGAAGAAGGCCTCGGTCAGGGCGCTCCATTCACCGGTGGCAGGGTCCAGGCTCCGGGCCTTGATCACGGCCGGTGAGTCGATCCTCACCACCGCACTCGCGTCTACCACGACCTTTCCCTCCAGGGAGAGCGCGAAGGCGAGATCGCTGCTCCGGTTCGTGCCCTGGTGAACTTCCACCGCGAGAACATTGGCACCTTCCACCAGGGCGGTCGGATCGAGGTCGATCGATTCGAACTGATCCTCGCCCCGGGCCAGGTTGGCGGTCGCCAGGGTGTCGGCGGAGACTTCGTGGCCCGGCATGTTTGCGCGGGCGGCTTCACGGCCGTTGAGGTAGACGATCGCGCCGTCGTCCTTCAGCAGGCTGGCCCTCAGGGAGGTGAAAAGGTGGGCTTGTGCGACGTCGAAAGAACGCCGGAAGTAGGTGGTCACATGCCGATCTCCCACGATTCCTCCGTAGCTGACCGGCGTCTCGATCGAGATGTCGCCGATCCGGCCGTACCCGAGGGGCGCGGGGCCGGAAGCCCAGGCGTCGTCATCGAAGTCGGCATGTTTCCAGTCGGCAGGTCCGAATCCGGCGCTGCCCTCGACCACGCCGCTCCCGCCAAGATCGGAGCCGTCGTCGAGGAATTTCCACGTCGCGCTGCGGCCGAACAGGTTGACGTCCTGCCTGGAGCCGCTGATCCGCCTTGCCGTCGGCGAGACGCCACCTTGCAGGAGATGGGGATCGGTTCCGTCGGTGGTCACGTAAATGTCCCCGGAGAGGTTGGTCGGCCACAGGTTGAACCCGCGCCGCACCACTCCACCGTGCGGAGTGAACACCGGCGCGTTGCCGGAACGGAGAAGCCCGGCCCTGCTGAAGTGACCCATGAGAACCCTTTGTCGATCCGGAATCCAGACGTCGGGGATGGTGGTGTTCATGTTCGGGATCGCCCCCGCGAGTTCATCCCGCATTTCCTCGAAGAGCGCCAGGATCCTCTCGCCGGTGAGGGCGCCGCCGTTGAAGAAATGGCGGTGAATCCGGTCCGCGAAGCGCAGGCGGAACTCCGGGCTGGAAAGCAGCTGGCGGTAGAGGATCGCAATTGGGACATTCCGCCCGAGTTCCTCGGTGAGCGGATTTCTGAACACGCTCCGGTTGCCGTTGCCCAGCGAGAATTCCGCGTCCCAGACGTAACAGCGGAACTTCGCCCCGGACACCCGCTCGCGGGCCACGCGCACATTGTTTTGCGGCCAGTCGCCATTGCCGCCGTAAATTTCAACCAGGAGGTAGTCGATGAAATTATCGATGTCGAGGGACTTGGCGGTCAGGCGGTAGTTCCTGAGCACAACCTGGTCGGTGCTATTGACATGCGCCATGAGCTGGTTCCATGCGATGGCGTCCCCATCGCGCACGTCGCCGCCCTGGGCGATGATGTCCCAGTCGTTCTCGCCGCCGTAGTGGGAGCGCAGGAACTCGTCGTCGATCCGCTCGGTGGGATTGTAGTACCCCTGGTATTCGCCGTTGAGAAAGAGGTTCACGAAGGTTCCGCGGCTGCCGACGTTTCCGGTGGCGATCTGCAGGCGGCGCATGAGTTCGTCGATGAGGAAGGGGTTGGTGTGATCGCTATTGCCCGCGCGCAAGGCGATCTTGTCGAACTCCTCGACCTCGTAGTCTCCGAAGAGCGGATACTTCAGGGTGGGGGGCCCGTAGCTCCCCCGGAAGTAGAGCCGGAAGGAGTACTTCGAAAAGGGCGGGCCAAGGTTCGGATCGTACTCGGCCCGGTTGCCGTCGCTCCCTCCGAGGCGCATGCCGCAGCTCACGGCGAAACCACCACCGCCCGGCTCGAGGAGCTCGGCGGAGACGGGCCTCTCCCACGCGATGCCCTTCATGGTAGTGTTGCGCGGATGGATTTCCATGATGCCGGTCGGCCCCCACAGATTACTCCGTTTGGTTACCAGGGAGAGGACGGGGAGGGACCTGATGGCCTCGTTTCCGAAGAAATAGGAATGTGTGATGACCTCCGAGGGCTCGTAGCCAGGCCGGTAAACCGAGGCTCGCAACACCGTGGTGTCCGCGATGCGGATCGGCCCGCGGTAAACCTGGCTGCCCACGTCCGGCAAGCTGCCGTCGGTTGTGAAACGGATCGTGGAGTCGGAGTCGGGTGAGTCCACCACGAGGCGAAATGGTCCGTCGTAAAACCCGCGGAGGGCGCTGAAACTGGGCGGGCTCGCAAACCCCGAAAAGCTGGGGCCATTGGGAGCTCCCGGCGTCGGGGTCCGGAAGTACGCATAGTCCGCGTGGCCGGATCTGTTCTCGACCGTGAGAGTCAGAGTGAGATCCAGGGCGAAATCCGCATTCCCCGGCACCGCCGTCATTCCGTGGATGGCGAGCACATTTGTCCCGTCGACAATCCCATCCGCGTGGGCGCCGAGATCCAGGACAATCGGTTCGGCGAGCACCTCCTCGTCGTCGCGCGTGCTCGCCGAAGACGAGTTCCAGGCCAGCGGCGAGGGCTTCCCGAAGCAGCCCACCTCGACGCCGTTGAGGTAGGCGACGAATCCGTCATCGATGGTGACCGAGAGATTCAGATCGACGATATGCCGGTCTCCCGCCTCGTAGCTGAACGGAAAGCGAAAGAAGGCGCCGGGGTTGGTGCGCTTCATCTCGCCGGCGATGTCGGTGTCGATAATCGACCAGAGGGGACCGTCGCTGCTTTCGTAACCAACGCCCGCCACTCCGTTCGTCCACCCGGAATCGTCGAAGTCGGCGTCCTGGCCGGTCCAGGTCAATGCGAGAGAATCATCGCTTGGGACCGTGAATTTGAGGGGTGATCCGCGAGAGACCAACGTCAACTCCTTCAGGCCGGAGCCGTACGAGATATCCTCTCGCTGGAGAGGATAGGAAGGAGCGAACTCGCTCGCCACGGTCAAGCCATCGGGCTTCACCAGGGCGAGGTATTCGCCGTCCTTGTTGAGCGAGAAGGAGGCATGGATCTCGCCCGTGGCGGGCCGGGAGACGGAACTTGGTCAGGTCGCCGGGATCGTCGGTCAGGTAGTAGCCTTCGCTATCGAGGGGCGATGAACCGGCGTTGAAGAGCTCGATCCAGTCGGAGGAATCGCCGTCCTGGTCGGTAAGGGTTCCCGCGTTATCGGCGAGAATTTCGCTGATCACGAAGTCCGCCCGCGCACCGCACCAGCAGGCCCAGCCAAGGGCAGTCGCCGCGGCGCAAATCTGGGAGAGGCGGGAGACATGGCGGGACCACGGTGGGGGGGCCGGTGGGGGGGCACAGCGTGGATGCACAGTATACGTGCCGAAGTGGGGACGATTCAATGGGCAATTCGGAGCAAACTGCCTGCTCCGGGCCGGACTCGGACGATTTGCGCGCGAGGCCCTCCGGGCGCCGTTCCGAGTCTGATCATGCCGCGGTGCTCTTGGCAGGGGCGCCGCAGGCCCGTGGAGGCGGTGTTCTCGTCGCCGCAGCACGATCGGGCTGAATCTTCCTTTCCGCCCCCTGTCAAATCGCTACAAGAGAGGGAACCATGAGCACGAACCGACGCACGTTTCTCACCCGCCTCTCCGCTGCCGGCGCCCTCGCAACTCCGTGGCTGGCCCGCGCTGCAGACGACGATCGAGCCACAGACAAACCGCGCAAGAAGATCGCCTTTCTTGGAACGGTGGTGCACACGCACTCGCACGCTCAACACTTCCTCGACCGGCTCGCGTTGGGTTACGGATGGCGCGGACAGTGGCAGAATCCGCGGCTCGAGATCGCCTCGGTGTATATCGACCAGTTTCCCCAGGGCGACGCCGACCTCGGACACCAGCGCGTGAAGAAATACGGGCTCAAGCTCTATCCCAGCATCGAGGATGCGCTCACCCTCGGGACCGGCAAGCTGGCGGTGGACGGGGTGGTCATCATCGCGGAGCACGGCAAGTATCCGCGCAATGAGAAGGGACAGACCCGCTACCCGCGCTACGAGTGGTTCAAAAAGTGTGTGGCGGTCTTCGAAAAGTCGGGGCGCGCGGTTCCCGTCTTCAACGACAAGCATCTCTCCACCACCTGGAAGGAATGCGCCGAGATGGTGGCGGATTCCAGGCGTCTCGGCTTTCCCTTTTTCGCGGGTTCCTCGCTGCCCGTCACGCGCCGCCTGCCCGCCCTCGACATGCCGCACGGCGTGGCGTTGAAAGAGAGCGTGTGCGTGGCGTACGGCGGAGTCGACAGCTACGACATCCACGCCCTCGAAACTGCGCAGTGCATGTCGGAGCGGCGCAAGGGCGGCGAAGTCGGCATCGTGAGCGTGCACGCCCTGCGCAACGAGGCGATGTGGAAGCACCTCGAGCATCCTGACCGGGAAGACACGCGCCGCCTCATGGTTTCCGCCCTGACCCGCAGCCACAATCTGCCAGTCAGCGGCGGCTACTACACCGACAAGATCACCTTTCAGTGGGCCCGCCAAAAGTTTGCCAACGCCACCGCCTACTTCATCGAGCACCGCGACGGCTTCCGCACCTCCATGTTCCTGGTGGGCATCCAGGATTTCAACTACGCCGGCCTGCGGGCCGACAACGGCGAAATCGTCTCGACCCAGATGTATCTCCCGATGCCGACCCACGGATCCACCACCGCCGACTTCTTCCACCCCCTGGCGCGCCACATCGAGGACACCGTCCTCACCGGCAAGGTCCCCTACCCCGCCGATCGCACCTTGCTCACCTCCGGCATGGTGATCGCGGGCGTGGAGTCCCTGCACCGCGGCGGAGTGCTCGTCGAGACTCCCGAGATGGCGGTGCGCTACTCGGTCGGCAAGGAGTCGACCTACTGGAGGGATTAACACTCCCGGCTGACTATTCTCGTCGGGGCTCGAGGCCGAGGAGGTGCCTGACGAAGAAGTCCTGGCGTCGGCGGCGGAGGTAGGGAATCTCGCCCACTCCGTGGCGGGCGCCCGGAACGATGACGAGGTCGAAGTCCTTGTCGGCCTTGATGAGGGCGTTGACGACCTGCATGGTGGAGGCGGGGTCGAAGGCGACCTGTCGCCGGCCGGCCTCCGCATCGACGAACACGAATTCCGACCCGCCTTCAGCCAGATCGTTCTTGTACCAGAAGCGCTTTCCGTCGGCGAGCCACTGCGCCTCGATCCAGCCCTTCCTCAGCTTTCCATCCGCCTGGGCGCGGAGGTTGGCAGCCCGCTCGTAGTCGGCCCGGGTGCCCTGGGCCCGGGGGCGTGGGGCGGCTGCAAGCGCCAGGGTGAGGACCGCCAGCACGGCCACCGTCTTCGGTCCGGAAATATCCATCCGCAAGATACGTGGCCGGGCGGGAATTTGTACTCCGAATTTTCCCGCAAATTTCCTGCCGCCTTGCCCTAGTGCATCGTCGTGGAAATAACTGTGCAGCTGCGCGAGGATTTTTCTCCCGAGTTCAAGGCGTGATGAAGGAGCGGAGTGGACTCCGTGACCGAAGAACAACGAAGAAATCGGGGAAAAAGACCGCGACATCCTCCCGCCCGCGTCAGCCATTTTTCCGAACTCTAACAAAAACAGCTGTGCAGGTAATTCTGCGACGCTGCCCTAGTGCACCATTCGCAAAGGTAGAGTGCGTTCGGAGTAGTTGAGATTTGGGAGTTGAGTCAGCGGTCTACGACCGGGAGCTGCTGAAAGGCGCGCTCTAACTTCACGAACGATGCCCTAGAACAGCTCCGTCAAGGCCCGGCCATCCTCGAGCAGGTTGAACGGCCTCCCCCCGGGGCTCACGGCGCGGAGGTCGTCGATGCCCATGGCGTGGTAGACGGTCTTGGTGATGTCTTCCGGGCCGGCCGGTTTTTCTTGAGGATACTCGCCGAGCCTGTCGCTGGCGCCGTAGACCTGCCCGCCGGCGACGCCACCGCCCGCGAAGAGGACGCTCTGGCAGGCGGTCCAGTGATCGCGTCCGGCTCCTCCGACCCCACCGGACCGCGGGTCGCCGATCTTCGGCTTGCGGCCCATCTCGCTGCTCACCAGCACGAGGGTTTCATCGAGCAATCCCCGCTGGGCGAGGTCTTCGAGGAGGGCCGAATAGGCTCGGTCGAACTCGGGCAACAAGTGATCCTTGAGGCAATTGAAATTGTTGCCGTGCGTGTCCCAGCCACCGGCACTCTTGCATTTGGCCTTGATGGCCTCGTTCTCCTTCCAAAAGACGGTCACGAAGGGGACGCCGGCCTCGACGAGCCGGCGCGCCAGCAGGAGGCTGGTCCCGTTGAGCGTCGATCCGTAGCGCTCGCGGATGGCGGCGGGTTCGGCGCCCAGATCGAAGGCCGCGCCGGTTGCGCCCGAAGACAGCAGGGCAAAGGCGCGCTCCTGGTATTGCGTGTAGTTGCGCACCTCGACTTCCGCATCGAACGCGCGGCGCCCGTGATCGATGGCCTCGAGCAAGGCACGGCGGTCATCGAGGCGGCCGCCCGACATCCCGGCCGCCAGGCGCAGCGACGGCGTGCGAAAGCGCATCGGTTCCTTCTCGTCGCCCCGCAGGTAGAACGGGTCGTACTCGATCCCGAGCCGGCCCGCGAATTGCCCCGGCCGCGTGTGGGGCAGCTTGCTGGGCATATGCGGCAGCGTGATCGTCTGCGGCATCGTCTTGTGCATGGGAAGGCGTGACCCGACCACGCTGCCCATGAAGGGCCAGTCGTCGGGGTAGGGTTTGCGATCGTTGCCCTGGGTGCGGAAGGTTTGATCGGGCGCGTGGCCGGTCAGGTTGTAGTAGTAGCCGGCGTGGTGGTCTCCGGTCCCGCGCCCGGCGTCTCCGACCGAGTTCACGATCGCGAGATGGTGAGCCAGCCTGGCAGTCAGGGGCAGGTGCTCGCAGAGCCGGATCGCCGGCGCGGAGGTCGCCATGGGCAGAAACGGTCCACGGTATTCCGAGGGCGCCTCGGGTTTCATGTCCCAGGTGTCGAGATGCGACGCCCCGCCGCACAGGAAGAACAGGATCGTCGACTTTGCGGGGCGGCGAACGGAAGCCTGCCCCCCCGCCTGCCCCCCTGCCGGCCTCCCGAAGGTTGAGGACCCGAAGCGGAGACCCGCGATACCGGCCGTCGAGGCCACCAGGAAGGTCCGCCGGTCGATGCCTCGCTTCGTCCGTCCGTGCACAGTAACGGTGAGCCTAGCGCAATCCGTCCGCACCCACAATCTCGATCGTCTGAACTGCGTTCCCGCCAGATGAACTCACCCGAGAATCTCCTTCACGACCCGGGATTTCTCGACCCCGGTGAGTCTCTGATCGAGTCCCTGGTATTGGAAGCTCAGCCTGCGGTGGTCGACCCCGAGGAGGTGGAGCATGGTGGCATGGAGATCGCGCACGTGGACGGGATCCTCCACGACGTTGTAGCTGAAGTCATCGGTCTTGCCATAGTGCATCCCGCCTTTGATCCCCCCTCCGGCCAGCCAGCCGGAGAAGCAGCGGGGATGATGGTCGCGCCCGTAGTTGTCGCGACTGATCCCACCCTGGCCATACACCGTGCGCCCGAACTCGCCGGCAAAGACCACGAGCGTATCTTCCAGCAGCCCGCGCGATTTGAGGTCCTTGAGCAAGGCGGCGGTGGGTTGATCGACGTCGCGGCATTGCCCTCTCATGTTGTTGGGGAGGCTGGAGTGATGATCCCACCCACGATGGAAGAGTTGCACGAAGCGGACATCCCGCTCCGCCATCCTCCGCGCCAGCAGGCAGTTCCTGGCATACGAGCCCGGCTTGTTCACCTCCGGCCCATACATCTCCAGGATCTCTTTCGGCTCCTTGGAGAGATCCGTCAGCTCCGGGACGGACGACTGCATGCGAAAGGCCATCTCCTGCTGGGCGATTGTGGTCTGGATTTCCGGATCCCCGATCTCCGCGTGGTGCTTCCTGTGCAGCTCGGCCAGCGAGTCCAGCATTCGCCGCCGCACCTCCCCGTCGACTCCCTTGGGATTGGAGAGGAAGAGGACCGGATCGCCGGTGGTCTGGAAGGAAGTGCCCTGGTGCTTGGAGGGGAGGAATCCGCTGCCCCACAACCGCGCATAGAGCGCCTGCACGTTCACGCGTCCGCTCCAGAAAGCGGAGGGAATCACGACAAAATCCGGCAGGTCCTTGTTCAGCGATCCCAGGCCATAACTGAGCCAGGCTCCCATGCTGGGCTTGCCGGGGACTTCCGATCCGGTGCAGAAGGAGGTCTTTCCCGGGTCATGGTTGATGGCATTGGTATTGAAGGAGTGGATGAAGCACAGATCGTCCGCGGCGGCCGAGAGGTGGGGAAGCAACTCGCTCATCCAGACCCCGCTTTTCCCTTGCTGGGCGAACTTGAACATCGTCGGCGCGACCAGCTGCTCCTTGCCCCTGGTCATGGTGGTCACCCGCTGCCCTTTGCTCACCGACTTGGGCAGTTCGGTTTTGAAGAGCTTGTGGAGATCCGGCTTGTAGTCAAAGAGGTCGACCTGGCTCGGCGCGCCCGCCATGAACAGGAAGATGATCCGCTTCGCCTTGGCGTTGTGATGCATTCCGAGCTGCGCCGCAACACCCGCACGGGGCACCAGCGAGGCGAAGGCTGCCGCGCCCAGGCCCATGCCGGAGTTCAGGAGAAAGGACCGGCGCGATTGGAGGTCGGCGGCGGTGGTAAGAATGTTGTTCATGCTCATCTCATTCCCGGGTTTTTGTGATGTCCAGGTTATAGAGGGTATTGACCAGCACCGTCCATGCGGCGAGCTGCGCCTTCGCGTCGGCGCTCTGCAAAGTCACCCCGCTGCAGATCTCATCGGCCAAGGCGGGATGCGCGGCATAGCCCTTTTGCAGGTCCTCCACCAGCTTCGAGAGAATGGCCTGCTCGTTCTCATCCGGCAGCTTCGAGGTCACCGTCTCGTAGGCCATCTCAAGCCGCTGCGGGGCCTGGAGATTCTTCTCTCCAAGGACCTTCTGCGCGAGGTTCCTCGCCGCCTTCAGGTACTCGCCTTCGTTCAGCAACAACAACGCCTGCGAAGGCGTGTTGGTGCGCTCACGGCGGGCGACGCAGGCGTCCCGGATCGGGGCATTCAGGATCGTCATTTGCGGGGGCGGCATCCCTCGCTTCCAATAGGTGTAAAGGCTGCGGCGATAGATCGCCTCGCCCGTGTCGGCCTTGAAGCGTTCGCCGATCATGGTAACCGCCTGCCAGAGGCCGTCCGGCTGGGGCGGCTTGACGCTCTTGCCATACATGGTGGCGGAGAGCAGCCCGCTGGTGGTGAGGATCTGGTCGCGGATCATCTCGGCATCCATGCGATAGCGCGATCCCCGCGCCAGGAGCCGGTTTTCCGGGTCCCTTTCGAACTGCTCCGGGGTGGACGCCGACGACTGGCGGTAGGTCTTCGACGTCACGATCTGCTTGACCAGCGCCTTGATATCCCAGCCGGAATCGAGGAACGAGACCGTGAGGTAATCGAGCAGTTCGGGGTGGCTGGGGACATCGCCCTGAGCCCCCAGGTCCTCCGAGGTTTTTACCAGACCGACCCCGAAGAGCTGCTGCCAGATACGGTTGACTGCCACGCGCGCCGTGAGCGGGTTCCGGCGGTCTACAAACCATTCCGCGAGGTCCAGGCGCGAGGCGACCTCGCTGCTCTTTTTCATGGGGGGCAGGAAATTCGGCGTGTTGCGCGTGACTTCCTCGCCGGGGTCATCGTAGCGCCCGCGCTTCATGATATGAGTCGGACGCACCTCGGCGCGCTCCTTCATCACCATGGCCGGTTGCATGACCTGGTCGAGTTCGCGGCGCTGCCGGTTCAACTTGTTTTTCTGCGCCACCAGCTCCCGCGCGGCCTGCATGAGCGGCTTCTTCTTTTCCGGATCTTTTTCTTCCGTGGCGACATTCTTGGTTCGTTCCACTTCGGGTTCCAGCTTCGCGAGCTGCTCGCTCACTTCCTTGAGCCTGGCCTTCTGCGCGGGCGTTCCCAGCGACACGGTGGGCGGCTGCAGACCGCCCTTTTCGCCCCCGTTGGTTTCCGGTGCGGCGTCGATGTTGTTGAAGAAGGCGAAGAGCGAGTAAAAATCCTTCTGCTTGAAGGGGTCGTACTTGTGGTCGTGGCAGGTGGCGCAATGCACCGTCATCCCCATGAAGGCGGTTCCCACCGCCGTGACCCGGTCGGTCACGTTCTTGAAGAAGCTCTCCTCCGGCAGGGCCGTTCCGCGGTCGATGATGAGGTGCAGGCGGTGGAAGCCGGAGGCCGCCAGTTGGTCGCTGCTGGGCTCGGGGAAGAGGTCGCCGGCAAGCTGGTAGCGCACGAAGTCGCTGTATCTCAGGTTCTCGTTGAAGGCCCGGATCACCCAGTCGCGATAGGGGATATTGTTCCGGTAGAAATCCTTGTGCATGCCGTTGGTGTCGGCAAAGCGAACCAGGTCCAGCCAGTAGCGGGCCATGTGCTCCCCGTACTGTTTCGTGGCGAGCAGGCGGTCGACGAGCGCTTCGTAGGCCCCTTCTTCCCTCTTCGCCAAGGCATCGGGGGACCGGGCGCCCTCCGGGCCGCGAAGGGCGGTCTCGAATTCCCGGAGTTCGTGCAAGGTCGGCGGCAACCCGGTCAGGTCGAAGGTCACGCGTCGAACGAGACCCCGCCAGTCCGCATCCCGGGAGGACGCCAGGCCGGCCGACTCGAGCCGCTTCAGCACGAACAGGTCGATCGGCCGCGCGCTCCATGAAGCATTCTTGACCAACGGCTTCTTCGGCATGGTGGCGGGCACGAAGGCCCAGAACTGCTCGTAAGGCGCGCCCGCCTCAATCCAGCGTTTGATGATCTGCTGTTCCTCTTTGGTAAGCGGCTTCTTGTGCGCCTTTTTGGGAGGCATTCGCTCGTCCTCGTCGGTGGTCGTGATTCGATACCACAGCGCGCTCGCTTCGAGAGATCCCGGCTTGATGGCGGTCGAGCCCTCGTGAGTCCGGTACGCGCCCTCCGCGCCATCGTCCCGGTCCAGCCGGAGCTTCGACTTCCGTTCGTGCGTATCCGGCCCATGGCAGGCGAAACACCGATCGGACAAAATCGGGCGAACGTCGCGGTTGAACGAGACTTCCTGCGCGAAAGTGCCGGCCGCGCCAAGAACGACAAGTGCCGTGGCGCATTCAAGGGTCGTCAATGACCACCGGGTATTCTGTCGCAGAATCATTTTCCAAAAACCCTAGAGGCTCGTCACTTGGAGGTCACGTAAAGAAATAGTCGAATTGCGTCTCGTCAAGCTGGTTCCGGTGATTATCCAGGGGAATGACAAAGATCGGAGACACTGCCATGGAAGCTCCTGCCCGAACGCTCCGCGTTATCGCCATCATTGCAGGCGTGTTTGCAGCTGCTGCCGACTCTGGGGCTTGGGCCCAAGAGGCGCAGAACGCGGTGGACATCGGTTCGCGCCGCGAGCTGTTCGTCGACGAGTTCCTGATCGAGTCCCTCAAGGGCGAAGCGCGACAAATCCTGCATCACCCGACCCCACGCGAAATCGTCCTGGTCGGCGATCGTCCCTGGGAGGGCAATAACGTGAACTACGTCACGGTCTTCCAGGACGGCGATCTTTACAAGATGTACTATCGGGGCGCGGACTGCGATCGCGGACTCGCACAGTTTCACGAGTTGGTCTACTGCTACGCCGAGAGTCGTGACGGGGTGCACTGGACGCGGCCGAATCTTGGTCTTTTCGAGTTCGGCGGATCGAAGGAAAACAACATTATCATCAACGAAAAGGACAAGGAGGTCGGCCTGGCCGCCCTTCACGCGAATTTCAGCCCGTTTTTGGATGGGAATCCCGACGCACCGAAATCGCAACGCTACAAGGCTCTCGGTGGGGGTCCGCTTTACGGGTTCGTTTCCATCAACGCGACCATGAAGGGCGGGCAGTTGGTCACCAGGCCAATTCGCTTTTCCGGATCCAAGCTAACCCTGAACTATTCCAGTTCCGCCCGTGGGGGTGTGCGGGTCGGGTTCGCGAGCGCCGCCGGACAACCGATCGCCGGGTATTCCCTGGACGACTGTCCCTGGATCTACGGTGATGCACTAGTCAGCCGTCGTCACCATCTCAACGAAGGCTGTCTCGCCAGGTCCGATGTTTATCTTGTACTCCTTCAGGGCGACTCCGGTCCGCCAGTTGCGCACGCTCTTGCATGCCACTCCGGGATCGATGGTAACCTGTGCGACTGCCTTGGGATCGGTAACGGCAGGTTTGGTGGGAAACTTCACCACGCCGTCGTTGTTGGCCAGTTCGATCACCCAGCCCCTCGGAGTCCGGTTGAACTGGTAGAGCACCGGGTCTCCGCTGATGGTGGCGGGAAGGAGGCTCGATCCGAGTTCTTTCAGTCGCCCGTTCGAGATAGCCGCAGGCCGGCTGATCGCCGGGTTGACCCACCGCTCCAAGACTTCGACCTGATCGACGATAGATCCTAGCCTGCTCGCGTGGCGTCGGCCGATCAAGATACGGCTACCTTTCGACGCCGCGTTTTTCAGCGATTCGACAAATCCGTTTTCGAACTGGTGATCGCCAACGACGAGCAGAACCGGATAACTTGCCAGAATTTCGGCAGGCGCATCGGAAAGCTGCACATCGAACATCTCGCCGAAAGGAGTCGGGCGCAGGTAGGACGCTTCGGGATTTTCTCGGAACGGCTTGCGGTGGATATGATCGGAGCCGGGAAAGAGCTGTTCCTGAAACAGGTCGCGAATTTCAAGATCGCCCGCTGTGGGTTCGAGGATGCCCCACGGTTTGCCCATGTAGGCATTGTAGCCGCAGAACTGATCGAGCACGATGGCGACCGGCATGTAAGGCACGCCGCGGTCTTTGCCCTGCATGAACTGAAACAATTCGGAGGCCTTGCGCCCGTGTGGGGAGGTGAGCTTGAAGGGCGGCCGTTCTTTCTCGAAGAATATGTCGATGCTCGCCTCCGGAGTCACCATGGCGGTGCCTGCGAACCAGGCGTGCAGCCACATGCGTTGGTAAAAACTCAAGGAGTGTCCGGCGTCGAGCCCGCGCGCGGTTCCATTCTTGTGCAACTCGAGCGGGCCGTTGCTGGTCGTGGATCCATTGAACCATTGGCTCACCTGGATCGACCACGGCAACTCGTTGCGCCGTGCGGCACCGCGCGCAAAGGCCATCTTCGATTGCGTGAACGCGATGTTTTCACCGAGTTCGAGCCCGATCACCTTTGCGCCCCACTGCCCGACGTAGGCCTCGTAGTGGGAGTGACCGGTGATGCTCAAATTCCATCCTCGCATGTACTTTTGCCGAGTCAGGAAGTAGTCTTTGACGATGTTGGAGCACTCGCGCCGGTTCTTCGGCATGGAGTCGTATCCGGCCAGGCCTCCTGGCTTCATCAAGTGCTTCTTTTTTTCAAATCCCTCCCCGTAAACCGCTCGCCACCAGCTCTCGCGATGGGAGAGATTGTGGAAATAGTAGCCCCACTCGCCGATCTGTGTTGCCGCGAAGATCCCGGCGTCGCCGAGGATGCGCAGGATCGCGTCCTGCTCCGCCGACATCCGGCAAGTTCCCTCCTTGACCTGGTGATCGGATGTTTGCGCATAACCGACGACCGGCCAGCCGACTTCGCGCAAATATTCGTAGTGGGGGCGGCTTCCCGGTCCCACGCCGGGGCCGGGATCGAAGCCGTTCCCAATCCTCTCGCGCTTCATGGTCTCGACCAGCGCCTTGAGTTGATCCAGGGGGCCGGGCGTCCCGTAAATCGTGAACGTGAACTCACTGTGCCCCGGCAACAGTCTAACTCGCATCGGGCTCTTCACCAGGGCCTCGTACTCCGGAAGCGCGCGGTCGGGTCGCTGCCCGGGCGCGCCACTTGCCTGGATCACGGCGGCAACGAGCAGAAATGCCGCGATGAGCGGCGCTCTCGGAAACGCAAGGCCGAGAGCGAGGCTCGTGGATGAACAGACGGTTGTCTTCATTTTTTTGCTCTTCTTCCTACACCAGAATGTCGCGAATGACGTGCCCTTCCACGTCGGTGAGGCGGTAGTCGCGGCCGGCGTGGCGGTAGGTAAGGCGTTCGTGGTCGATGCCGAGGAGGTGGAGGAGCGTGGCGTGCAGGTCGTGGATGTGCACGGGTTTCTCGACGGCCTTGAATCCGAACTCGTCGCTCTGGCCGTAGGTCATGCCGCCGCGCACCCCGCCGCCGGCGAGCCACATCAGGAAGCCGTGCGGGTTGTGATCGCGGCCGCTGCGGTTTTCGCTGACCGGGGTGCGCCCGAACTCCCCGCCCCACATCACGAGGGTGTCCTCCAGGAGGCCGCGCGATTTGAGGTCGCCCAGGAGTGCGGCGATCGGCTGGTCGATGGCCTTGGCGAGCTTGGGGGTGGTGGCGTTGTGTTTGTCGTGGGTGTCCCACGGCTGGCCGTCGCCGTAGTAGACCTGGATGAAACGCACGCCGCGTTCGGAGAGACGCCGCGCCAGGAGGCAGCCATCGGAGAAGTGCCCACTGCCATAGGACTTGCGCACCCGCTCGGGTTCCTCGCCGATATCGAAGGCGTCGGTGGCGGCGAACTGCATACGGTAGGCGGTTTCCATGGCCTCGATGCGGCCCTGCAGGTTGTGGTCGGGGGCGCCCTGCGCGGCGAGATGGTCACGGTTGAGAGCGTGGATGAGGTCGAGTTGCTTGCGTTGCCCGCCGGGGTCGAGCTTCGCGTTTCGCAGCCACGGAATCATCTCCTTCGGCGCGATGTTCTTGTGATTGATGTAGACACCCTGGTGCTGGGACGGGAGGAAGGCGCTGTTCCACAGGATCGAGAAGCGCACCGGCCGGCCGGGGCACAGCACCACGTAGGCCGGCAGGTTGGCGTTCTCGGTGCCGAGCCCGTAGCTGCACCACGCCCCCATGCTGGGCACCTTGGGGGTCATGGTGCCATTGTTCATGAGGAGGAGGGCGCTGAATAACCCGAGCGTGCCCATTCCCGCGCCCAGGCGGCCCAGGGCAGCGCGTCGGTCGATGGCGATGGGCTCGCTTCTCATTCGATAAATTGAAATTCATTACTCGCCAGGAGAGCATGCGCGTACTGCGCCCACGTGGCGGGATCGTCTTCGTTTCCGGCAAGGAAGGTGGTGGCGAGTTCAAGTTCCGAGGCGCGGGGGGCGCGTTGGAAAAGTCTCCGATAGGCGGCCACGATTCGCGCCTCGGTCCCCTCCCCTTTCATCAGGTCGGTGGCGAGGGCCTCGGCCTGCCACTGGATGAAGGGCCCGTTCAAGGTGAAGAGTTGCTGGAGGGGCGTGATGGTCTGGGGGCGGGTGGGCGCGTGGGCGGTGGGATCGGGGAAGTCGTGAAGGCGAAGGTACTGGTTGGGTTCGCGGCGCTGGATGAGACCGTAAAGGGTCCGCCGGTGGTTGTCGCGGGCCTCGAGATCCCGGGGCTCGCCACCGATCGTGGCGTCGAGGTTGCCGCCGGCCACCAGCATGCTGTCGCGCCAGGTCTCGGCCTCGAGGCGGCGGCGATTCATGCGGGCGAAAGTTTCATTGGCGGGGTCGGCTTCCCGGGCGGCAGGATTCCGGATGCCCTGCTGCCAGGTGGCGGACCGAAGAATCTCGCGGTGGAGCCACTTGAGCGACCAGCCGTTGTTCACGAAACGCGCCGCGAAGTCGTCGAGGAGGGCGGGGGGGGGGGGCTCGCCGGAGTGCCCGAGTTCGCTCGGGGTGGGCGCAATGCCGCGCCCGAAGTGGTGACGCCAGATACGGTTGACGATGACTCGCGCGGCGAGGGGCGCCGCCTCAGTGACGATGGCCTCCGCCAGGTCGAGCCGTCCGCTTCCGCGCTCGAATCGCCGCGGCGCCCCGGTCGCAGCGGGAAAGGCCGCCAGGAATCGGCGCGGGACGACGTCACCGGGGAGGTTCGGATCGCCCCTTTTGTGGATGGCGAGGTCGCGGGCCTGTCCGTCCTTGTAGTCGAGGGTGGTGCCGAAGTCCCTGGCGGGATTCACGAACAAGGCCGCCTCCGCCACGCCGTTGACCACCGGCACGTTGTAGTGCGGAGTGTCCTTCTTGACGGCCGCGATTCTTTGCTCGATTTCTGCGACGGGTTTCTTCTTCTTTTTCAGGTCGGCGACTTCCTTCTCGAGCCTGGCGACCACGGCGCGCGCCGTGGCGACCGGGGCCCAGGTTTCCTCGTCCATGGTCGGGCGGTCGGCAATGCGCACGCTCGCGAAGACTCCCGCGATGGCGTAGTAGTCGGCCTGCGTGACGGGTTCGAACTTGTGGTCGTGGCAGCGGGCGCAGCCAAGGGTAAGTCCGAGAAAAATGCGGCCCACGGCATCCATGCGCTCCTCCCACTCATCCGCCACGGTGGTCTTGATGACTTCCGGCGAGAGCTTCAGCTCCTTGTGGTAGGTGGGGCTGAGGCCGAGAAAGCCGAGCGCCGCATTGTCTTTCGGATCGGCACCGGGAATGAAATCGTTGGCGAGTTGCTGTTTGACGAACTCATTGTAGGGCAGGTCGCGATTAAGGGCCTGCACCACCCAGTCGCGGTAGTGCCAGGCCGAGGCCGTGGACTTCAACCAGCTCGCCGTCTTGTCGGTGTAGCGGGCCAGGTCCAGCCAATGGCGCGCCCACCGCTCCCCATAATGCGGCGAGGCCAGGAGCGTCTCGATTTCGCTCCCGATGGCCGCCCGCCTGTCCACCGCGGCGCGTTCGCGAAAGGCGGCCGGTTGCTCCGGCGTGGGCGGCAAGCCGATTAGGTCGAAGCAGAGCCGCCGCAACAGGACGCGGTCGCTCGCGGGCCCGGCCGGTCTCAGACCCTTCTCCTCGAGGCGTGCCAGGATGAAATGATCCATGCGCGATTGCGCCCAGCCGGCATTCTTGCTTTTCGGCATCGGTTGCTCGCTCAGAGGCTGGAAAGACCACGGCAATTCGGTGACCGGCGCGGCACCCAATGCCCCCACGCTGATGACGAGAACGGCCGGCCACGGGTTCATCGCCGGATTAATGAAGGAATGCCTGCAAATATTCAAAAGCAATCGTCAGCGCCCCGAACCGGTGTGGGTGGAAATTGCCTTCTGCGGCTGATCAAGATTCAGGCGCAATTGCTCGATTTTCAGCTTATACTGCCCGCCCTACTCGACCCAGACCTCGATCTCGGTCAGCCCGCTTCGGGTGTTGCCTTTGCCGATGTGGGTGAAGACGACGCGTAGTTTGCCGGATTCGACGGGCGGGAAGGTCACGGTGTTGACGGCGCTGCCGATCGGCTTCGCGGGGGACTTGCTTTGGTCGGGGATCTCCCGCCAGGCATCGCCGGTCCAGGATTCGAGGGTGTAGGCTTTGGGCGCCTGGACGCCGCCGCGGTCGTCGTAGATGTGGAGGAGGACGCGCGCGAATTTCATCTTCTCGCCGAAGTCGAGGGCGAACCAGTCGCTTTCCTTGTCGGGGGATCCGTAGCTGGTCCAGCGGTTGGTGGGAGTGGCGCGGTAGACGATCTTGCCGTCGTGCGCGCTGGCCGGGATGCCGCCGTAGCGGTCGTGGAAGGAGGCGCTGGCCTTGGGGAAGCCGCCCGCCTTCGGATCCGGGTTGAAGGCGATGTTCCCGGCCGGGGGCGGAGCGGGGGCGTACTTGCCCTTGAGCGGGCCCCACGCTTCGAACTCGGTGAGGCCCGAGCGTTTCCCCTTGGCATGTTTGAGGACGGCACGCAGCTTTTGAGCTTCGAGCGCGGGAAAGCGGATGGTGTAGGGTCGGTGGCCGGCGGGTTCCGGCGGGCGGGACGCCTGCTCGGCGATCGGCTTCCAAGTGTCTCCGTCGGCGTATTCCAGGAGAATCTCCTTCGGGGCGGCGACCGGCTGGCCCTCACCGTCGTCGAGGAGGTAAAGTTTCACGTGGGTGAGGGGGCGCGGCATCCCGAGGTCGACTTCGACCGAGTCGCTCTCATTCGGCGAGCCCTCACTGGTCCAGCGCAGGGGCGGGTGGAGGTGGTACCAGGCCGTGTTGCCGTCGTGGATGAAGGCCAGCGAGGACTTGGGCCCGGTGTGCGAAGCGGTGAAGCGCGGGAAGTAGGAGCCGTCGTTGTTGACGGCGTAGTTGACCTCGTCGCGCGGGTGGAGCGGCACTTCCCGGGCGGGAGGGAGCTTGGCGGTGAGCTTTTGGAGCTTGGGGGAGGAAGCCAGCTTCTCGCCATCGACCAGGACCTGCAGGCCGGCGCCTTTGCCGTAGCGCTGGCCGGTCCTGTCCCACACGATCGCGAGGCGGTGGCCGCGGTAGGGAACCTCGTCGAGGGCGAAATAGTCCCAGTCAGTTGGGGCGAGGGGATCGATGGTGAGGGTGTCGCTGTCCTCGACGACGAGTCCGCACAGGCCGCTGATGACGAGATCGACGAAGCCGGAGTGGAAGTAGTGCTCGCTGCGGTAATAGAAGTCGTGGTGATCCCACTTTCCGGTGTCGGGGTGGAGGGCCTCCGCGACATAGGGCTTGCCGTTCTTGCGTTGCGAGAGGGCGTAAATGCGGAGGAGCTTGTAGTAATCGGCGCGCGAAACGTGGTCCTGCTCGTAATGCTGGAGGAGGTTGGCGAGTCCCTTGAGGGTCTGGGTGGTGGCGAAGGGCCAGGACTGCCCGCTCCACCAGCAGCAGCTCTTCTGCAGGAGGAAGAGGGGATCGTGGCGCTCCACGGTGGTGGGACCGAAGGCGGCGTAGAAGTAGTCGGGGTCCATGAGGAACTTCCAGGCGGCCTTCGTATCCCGGGTCGGGGAGCCGGAAGCTCCACGGCACGTAGCCGGCTTCCTCGCGGCCGTGCTTGTTGCCGGCGAACTTTCCGCTCTGGTAAATGAGGGTGTTTTTCACCACCTTGTTGCCGTCCTTGTCTTCCTCGTCGTCGCGGAACATGGGGAAGAAGAACTCGCGCTTCGGATCCCAGAGTTTTTTCTGCATTTGCTGCTTCAACTTGGCGGCGGCGCGGGCGTGGTGGACCGCCCGGTCGACGTCGCCGGTGAGTTCGGCAATCTTGGAGAGGGCCCGCGCGTCGGCCCACATGTAGCTGTTGAAGCTGGGGCGATAGCTCGGGGCGCCCGCGAGGATGTTCTTGGTCTGGCGGCTGGCAATCTTGAACTCCATCCCGTCGTCGTGGCCCACCTGCCAGAACATTCCCGCCTCGGGAATCCACGCCTTGCGCGTCCAGGCCTCGAAGTTCTCCTCCAGGTCGGGCCGGAGGTCGGCGAGGAATCCCTTGTTCGGGTGCACGAGGTGGGTGGCCCAGGCCGAGTCCGCCATCCAGGCCGAGTAGCGGCGCGGCTGCGCGCCGGGAGTGCGAAACCAATAGCGGGCGAAGTCGCGGCTGTAGCGCGGATTGTGCAGCCAGCGCACTTCGTAGAACTGGTGGCCGGACGGACAGGAGATCCCCCCGTAGGCGCCGGAGAGGATTCGCGGTCCGACAAATCGAACCACAGAGATCACAGCGGGCACGGCCGGGCGAGAGGGAGGTTGGCCGATCATGTTGAGGAGTGGTCGAGGCAAGGGGTGGATTCTGCCCCCGGGAGACTACTTTGCCAATGACAAGACCTGGGCGCCGGTCAGGGCCGAGTTCCAGATCCTGACGTCGTCGATGACGCCGTCCATGAATTCGGTGCGGGTGGAGTTGCCGAGGCGCATCTCCTGGCCGAGCTTCATGAGGAGGGGCACCCCTTTGATCTTGATCGTCTTCTTGAGGTCGCCGTCGAGGTAGAGGCGGCAGCTTCCGCCCTCGCCGTCGATCACGTAAGCGAGGTGGTACCAGCGGTCCAACGACAGGTCGCCGCCCTGGTCGTTGGTCCCGGTATCTTTGGCATAGAAGTTGACGGCGTTCTCGATCCAGCGCTCCCCGGTTCCGATGTCGCCGTGCACCTTGGCGTCGTTCACCTTCATATCGAACGTGCGTTCCCCGCCGAAGCGCGTCCCGAGGATGCCGGAATAGGTCGGCTCGCGGGTGAGCTTCACCCAGGCCGAGACGGTGAAGGTCGAGAGCCCGAAGTCCTCCGAATACGGGATGCTGATGTAATCGCCGCGGGGCCGGTCGAAGAGCCGCCCTTTCCCGATTTTACCCTCCACAACGGTGGCGCCGACGATCTGCCCGTGGTGGCCGCCGGCCGAGTCTCTGGCGATCGCGCCCTCGGCTTCATCGAGTTTCCAGTGCGCGGTCGGCGTCGGCAGGGCGACCTCGGTGGCGTGGGCGATCACAAAGTCGACCAGCTCCTGGCACTCGAAGAACCCGCGCCACATGTTGTGCCCTTGGCCGGGCGCGATCATGAGCCGCATCGGCCCGCCGAGCTTTCGATAGGCATCCGCCAGGGCGGCCGAGTTCGCGTTCAGCGGCACCACCTTGTCGACATCGCCGTGGATATGAAAAATGGGCACACGCGCCTCCGCCAGCTTCGCGAGCCTGGGGATGGGATTGTGTTCGGCGAGCCGGGCCTTCAGTTCCGTCTCGCTCATCCCGTACGCCCCGCCGGCCTTTCTCAGTCCCGGGTAGCTGGCGATGTCACAGACCGGGTAGATGCCGGCACTGCAGCGCACCTTGTCGGGATTTTCGACGGCCCAGCAATACACCATGAGCCCGCCGCGGCTGCGCGACAGGAGACACACTTTCGAATCGAACTTGTATTTCGCGACGAGGGTCTTGTGCAAGGCGCTGTAAGCCGCGCGCCCGGCCGGGTTGCCATACGACTCGCCGACATCGACCCCGGCGATGGCGATCCCGTGATCGAGGAACCGGCGCATCATCCAGCCTTCATCCCGATCGCTCGGCAAGCTCTTGTGGAAGGTGGGGGCGTAGAGAACCCAGGGAATCGCACCATCCCGCTTCGGCTTGTCCTTCGCCGGACGAATCACGAAGGCCGGGCGCCCCTCGATTTCAAAATACTCCCGTGGAAGGGGTGCCGGCTTCGACTCCTGCGCCCGGACCCCGATTCCCGTGAGCAAACCCACCAGGGACGCCAGGATCACTCCCGCACTCGTTCGCGTTCTCATGGAGCCGAATCCTGTCAGGATCGGCCGCGCATGGGAGCGCAAAATCGCCCCGGCTTGCCATCGCCGTGGGACTGCGGAGAATGGGCGAGGAAGGAGGATATTCGGAGTGCAGAAGCCGCCGGAGTGGCGAGCGATCCATCGGGCAATGCCAGCCTGGCGAGCAGACCATGTTCGGCCGCCTGGCGGTGCCCTGATGCAGTGTAACCCTTGAAAGTGAACGATTTTTTTGATTTGTTAGAGTGTTGCCACGGCGAGGCGATAGTAGCAGGCACACTCCGTGTGCCGTCCGCGTGACGGGCAACGGCACACGGAGTGTGCCTGCCACTTTGGCGGCCTCATCGATCAGAACTTGATGTTACCCCGCACTAGCAGGTATATCATTAAGGACCTCTTGAAGGCGAAATGCCTCGACGACTCAACCTCGGGGTCATTAAGAACTTGGGGACGATCGACCATGCGCCCCCTGACCTTGATTCCCGCTTTGCTCCTTGCCGGATTGCTCCACGCGGAAGTGATCCGCTTCGAGATCACGGAGCGAGTGCCGTTCGGAGAAGGCGCATCCTTCGGGAAGACGGGAACTTACGAGCGGATTTCCGGGAAGGTGCACTACGCCGTCGATCCCGCTGCTCCCCAGAACGCGGCGATCGTGGACCTGGCGCGGGCGCCGCGCAATGCGGCCGGCAAGGTCGAGTTCGAGTCGGACCTGATCATCCTGCGGCCGGCGGACCCCGCGAAAGGCAATCGGGCCCTGTTTTACGAGGTCAACAATCGGGGAGGCCGTCTGGGGCTGCGGTTTTTCAACCGGGGCGGGGAAGGAAAGGATCCCAAGACCGGCAAGGTGAGCGGCAACGGGTTCTTCTTCCGCTACGGATTCACGGTGGTGTGGAGTGGATGGGACGGGGAACTGCTGGCCTCGAATTCCGGGCTCAAGCTCCTCGCTCCGGTGGCCCGGAATGGCGACCACCCGATCACCGGTCCGGTCCGCTACGAGATCATCTCCGACAAGGAAGAGTCGCGACTGAACATCAACGGCGGCGGTCATGGCGCCTACCATCCCACCGAGAAGGGGGTCGAGACCGCCTCACTGACGTGGCGCCAGCGGCCGGGCGATCCGCGCGTGCCGATCCCGCGGTCGCAATTCACCCTTCACGTCAGCGAGGTGAACCCGGAGCAGCCGGGGCGGCTCCCCAAGGTGGAACTCGAACTGCACGCCGGCTTCCAGCGCGGGTACATTTACGAGGTTATTTACGAAGGGCGCGACCCGATCGTGCAGGGCACCGGTTTTGCATCGGTGCGCGACCTGATCTCGGCGTTGAAGAACGGCGGCGGGGAGGGCAATCCGCTCCGTGGCGAGGACGGCAAGACGCCCATCGACCACGCCTTCGGCTTCGGGGTTTCACAGAGCGGGCGGTTTCTGCGCGAGTATCTCTACTGGGCGTTCAACGAAGACGAGGCGGGGCGCAAGGTGTTCGACGGGTTGATCCCGAACGTCGCAGGCGGGGGGCTGGGCTCGTTCAACCATCGCTTCGCGCAGCCTACCATGTATGTCACCCAGTATGCGCAACACGACACGCCCTCGGATCGCTTCCCGTTCACCTACGGGATCGACACCGATCCGGCGGGCGGGGAGCCGGACGGAATATTGAAGCGGTGCAAGCCGGAACACCTGCCGGTCGTCTTTCACACCCAGTCGTCGGCGGAGTACTGGACGCGGAGTGGCTCCTTGCCGCACACTGATCCTACCGGCCGGCGCGACGCGGAGGTCCCGGAAAACGTGCGTTTCTATACATTCGGCGGCACGCAGCACGGACCGAGCGGGTATCCGCCCTCCCGCGGCATCGGCCAGACCCCCGCCAATCCCGGCAACTACTATCCCTTTCTTCGTGGCCTGCTGGTGGCCATGCACGAATGGGTGCGCGACGGCAAGGATCCGCCCCCGAGCGTCTATCCGACCATTCGTTCCGGAACGCTGGTCGATTGGGACCAGCGCTCGACCGGCTTTCCCTCCATCCCCGGGGTGCGCTACCCGGAAGTCATCCAGCAACCGGCCCGCCTCGATTTCGGACCGCGCTGGGAGTCGGAGCGCATCGTCGATCAACTCCCGCCGCGACCGGGGAAGTTGTATGGGGTGCGGGTGGCCAAGTGCGACGCCGACGGCAACGTCCTCGGATGCCTCCTGCCCCCCGAAGTGACGGTCCCGATCGCGACCTATACCGGGTGGAACCTCCGCAGGCGCGAAGCCGGAGCCCAAAATCAACTCGTGAGCCTGAATGGATCGTATCTCCCGTTTGCGGTGAGCCGGAAGGAGCGACTCGCGCAGGGCGATCCGCGGCTCTCCATCGAGGAGCGCTACGAGAGCCCGGATGGCTACCTGCGGAAGGTCCGCAAGGCGTGCGACGAGCAGGTGCGCCTGCGCTACCTCCTCGCGGAAGATGTCGACGATATTGTGCGGCGGCAGGAGGATCGCATCAAGCCCCTCTTCGAGAAGCTGCGCGAGGCGGGTGGCGCCGCCAGTCCGCCCTGAATCGACACGCCCCGAGCTGGGCGGCACGGGCTCGCTCACTCGCGCCCCGGCGGGGATTCGGCGGGTCCGGCGGATTCGAGAAAGGCGAGGAGATCGAGGACCTCCTCGCGGTTAAGCACGTTGATCATGCCCGGCGGCATGGCCGATACATTCGGCGCTTCGGGAAGCCGGTACTTGTCCGCGATGACGAGGGAGGGGTGGAGGATGGAAAGGAGGATTGCGTGGCGCGGGAAACGGTTCGCGATACCGGTGAGGTCGGGTCCGAGCACCCCGGCGGCGGTCGCTTCGTCCTTGCCGATGCGATGGCACGCCGCGCAACCGGAGGTCACGAAGGCCTTCTTGCCGTTCTGGAGGGAGCGCCCGCTGACGACCTCCGCGAGGTGCGGAAGCAAGTCGCCCATTTTCCATTCCCGGACCACCTTTTCCGGCGCCGGGGGGGCGGGAATCTGCGGCGGGGCGGGCTGGTGCGGCTCCACCAGCGCCCCCAGGGCGCTTTTCTCCGCATCCGGAAGGTTCGCAACCAGGACCTGCCGGATGCGGGTGGTCGCTTCAGGAAAGGTTCGTCCGCCGCGAAAGGCTTCCACCCGGGCCAGAGCGGCCAGAGCCCGCCGGCGCTTCCCGGTATCCCAGCCCGACTTGATCCGGGTCGCGAAATGGAGGTAGTGTAAGAGGTCCTCGCTGGCCTGCGCTTCGTCCAGGAGGGCGAGGATGGGGTCGAGAGCGCTGGCGCTGCCAAGGTAAGTGAGCACCCTGCAGAGTTCGTGATTCACGAAGCGATGCGGCGAGGGAAGGAGGGGATCGAGCCTGGCGAGGCACGCCTCCCGTGCGGGTTGCCCGGGAGCTCCCATGCGATGGAAGGCAAGTTGGTAGATGCGAAGCGCGAGGAGCTGTTCCCGCGCGGTCATCTTGTGGAGCGGTAGGCTGTTCAGTCTCTTCAACAGGGCTGCCTGCGAAGTGCGGTGCCCGGCGCGGGCGACCGCCAGCCAAGCGGTCAGCGCGTCGGAGCGAAGCGCTTTCTCCTGCCAGTGCTCGGGCGGCTGGTTCTCGATGGCGACGCGCGCCGCAAACCGCACCCAGCGGTCTTCGTGATCGAGGTGCGGCCAGGCCTTCTCGACTGCGCCCGGGGTGCCGGGGGCGTGGAGCGCTTCGAGTTCGCGGCGGAGCGTGCGTAACGCCGCAGCGTTCTTGTCGACCACGACCGCGACCGGGGCACGATCGCGAATCGCCGAACCACCGAAGGTGACGCGGTACAGTCCGGACTGTGTCTTGCGGCCGCCGGTAATGAAAAACATGGCTCCATCGGGGCCGAAGGTGAAATCGGTGACATTCAGCGGACGGCCGGAGAGAAAGGTTTCCCACTTGCCGCTATACGCCGCGCCGGCCGGCGCCAGGTGGACTGCCAGGATCCGGCCGTAGGACCAGTCGGCGATATAGTAGGCCTCCCGGTACGGGTGGGGAAAGAGGGACTTGTACCCGAAACCGACGCCGGTGGGAGAGCCCAGACCAATGTCGAGCGTCGGAGGAAGGCTGTCTTCGTAGTAGACGGGGAAAGTAGAGGGGCTGCCCCGCCAGCCGTATTCGCCACCCGATACGATCTGAAGAATCCGGGTGGGACGATACCAGGGCAGCCCGGCGTCCCATTCCATATCGGCGTCATAGACGAACCCGTCGCCCTCACGGTTGAAGTCGATGTCGAGCTGGTTGCGCAAGCCGCCGGCCACCAGGGTGAAACGCGACGGGGCGTCCGGCGGCGCGACGCCCGGGCGCGGATCGTAGCGGAGGATGTGACCGAACGGGTCCCGGTGCGCGTTGCCGGTTTGCTTGTCTTCGGCCGGAGCGAGGGCGCTGGCGGCGAGTTCGTCGATCGCAAAGTTACGGAAGGGCGATGCAGTGGCGACCTCCCGCGGCGGTTCGACGGAGTCCCCGTGCATGAGGTAAATCATCCGGTCCGGCCCGAGCCGTAGGTGGTTTCGGCCGTGACCCACACCGCCGGCTGTTTCGAGCAGCAAGGTCTTCTCGTCGAATTGTTCGTCGCCGTTCGTATCGCGGAGGCGGTAGAAGCCCTTGGAATTGTTGGCGCTGACGTAGAGGCTGTCGAAGGCGTGGAGAAGCCCGCGGCATTCGAGGAGGGAGTCCTCGACGAGGGTGACCCGGGTTCGCGTGATCGTTCCCGTGGGCGATCGTTGGAAATCCAGGCGGAGGAGGCCCTGTTTTTCGCGGGCGATTGTGAGACGGCCCTTTGGGTCGAAGGCGAGGGAGATCCAGGATCCCTCCTCCGGCAGGGCGCTGCGGATCAGCTCGACTTCGAACCCCGGCAGGTGATCAACCTGGTCGGCGGGGGTGGCGGCGCCGGCCTCCGTCGCCAGGCGCCAGCTCTCATACGCGTCGGTGCGCGGGGAAGGAGTCTGCGCAGGGCAGAGGTGGGCCCAGAGCCAGAGGGAACAAAGGCCAGAGAGGCAGCGGTGAGTCGGGGACATGGGCGGCGTGCATCCGGGCCGCAATCACTTCGCGGGGTCGAGAATCTTGATCCGGATGTCCTTGAATTCGACTTTCATCGGCTCGCTGCTGCCGTGGATCTGGTAGCCGATCAACCGTATCGCTGATGCGCTTCCTTGGAATCGATCAAGCGGGCCCGCACCAGGCCGTCGGCGAGTTTCTCTCCGTTCGGATCGATGTAGATCCGGCTGGTCCGTTTGCCACTCTTCGGATTCACGCCAAAAACGTGGATGTTGAAGATGAAAGCGGGCTCGTCTTCCGCTTTGAACCAATGCACGTTGTCCTTCACATCGGAGATGCTCGAGCTTTGCCCGGGGCCGAACTTGGCATCGATCGTCGGCTTGATGATCATGTGTTCCTTCTCGTCGGCGATCCGGTCGTAGTGCCGCCCGTGGAAATTTCCCTTCAGGATGAGGAAGGCGGTGGCCATGTTATCGTGTCCGTGCGGCACCACCGAGCGGCCTTTCTTCAACGCAAAGATCTGCTGGCCGAAAACCAGCTTGTCCGGCACTCCCTCGATTTTCGGGAACCTGGGCCGTAGGCTGCGCGCACCGTTGTCGACGAACGTCGTAGTTTCCTCGACGCGGTCGAAATCGATCAACTTGAGCAGTTCTGAAAGCTCGATCCGATTCCGGAGCAGATCCTCGATTTGGGCCTGCCATTCGACCTCCTTCAACTTCCGGCCTTTCACGTCCTGGCCGATCTGGTTGACCTGGTTGAGCCATTTCGCCGCGGTGAGCTTGGCGTCCGCCGCCAGGAGATTGCCGGAACAGAGGTGCTCGAGCAGTGAGATGGTCAGGAAGGCCTGCACGGAGCGTTTCGTGAAATCACGACGCGATACGACGCTGGAATCAACGCTCAGAGGGTCGGGCTCGAGATCGAGTGGTTTGGTAGGCATGGTTCTTGATTGGTGACGTGCTGGGCGTTGGGAAGTGTCTGCCTTTGGCGCGGGCCGGTCAACGTCATTTCCCGCCATCCGGAAGTCGACCGCTTCCCGCTCACGGGCGGGCCCCGGCGGCGATCCACCGGCGCACTTGATCGATCTCGCTCTCTTTCAGCAATTCTCCTTCAGGCGGCATGTGCTCGTCGTGAATCATGTCGAGAAGGAGGCTTTCTTCCGGGTGTCCGGGCACGATGGCGGGTCCGCTTTCTCCGCCGGCCAGGATGGCTTCCCGGGTTCGCAGGTCCAGTTCGGCCTCCTGGTGTTTCTTTCCATGGCACTCGAAGCAGAATCGCGACAGGATCCTCTCGATGTCCGGTGCGAATCCAGGCGAATCGCCGCCGGGCGTGCCCTCCCTCTCCAGGCAGCCGGGGGACATCAGGGTCGAGAGCCCGCAGAGGCCGGCGAGGGAGCGGGCCCGGAAGACGTGCCGGAACAACTTCATCCCGGGTGCTGGAAGGGAGGTTCCCTCGCGATTCCCACGATCGATCTTGCAGGGCAAGCGCCGCGCCAGCCGTGGATTCTCATTCTTCATTGCCCGGTGCATCCGGTGGGGGAGGCGCCGGGGCCGGGGTGACCGCTCCAATCACTTCGCTGAGTTCCCGGTGCCGCTCGGGGGACACCCCGGCCGCATCCAGCGCGGCGCGCGCGGAGCCGGGATCGGTGACGCGCCAACGATTGAGCACGTCCCGCATCTTCCCGGTGCGATGACCCTCGTGGCCTATACTGGCCGCCCACTCGAACGCCAGTTGAGGATCCGTGTGCATGAAGGAGCCCACCACCCGGTCCGCGGCTGCATCACGGGTCCTGCCCGCAGGAAGCTGCAGGATCCAATCCCCGGCCGCCATGCTGTCCAGGCGCAGCCAATGATCCGCGACGTCGGCCACCGCCCCGCGCTGAATCTCCCCCACTTCCGGCAGGCCCTCGGCCCACGCCGCCGCTTCCTGCGGGCTGGAGCGGGACCAGGTTGAAGCGATCTCCTGGGCCAACTGCCGGTATTCGCCCGATTGCAGGCTTCCCTCCGGAAGCAGCGCACTGGTTTCATCGAAGATCGCCGCGGCCCGGCCCGGATCGCGTTCCGCCACCTCCCTCAGAACACCCCGGGTGGCGTGTTGGCGGTCACCGGCGGGCAGACTTTGCGCCCAGTCCATTGCGCCGGCGATGTCGTGGCCGGCCCAGCGGCGGCCCGCCACCTCCAGGACCCTGTGCCGTTCGAAGGGGCTCTCGATCGTCGAGGCAAAGTCCGCCGCGGCAGTCGGTTCGCTGTTTCCCCAGAATTCCACCACTCCTCTCAAGGCTCGCTCGCGCGTGGCGGGGTCCGATTGCGCCATCCCCCATTTCACGGCTGCATCGCGATTCCGCTCCGCCCAGAGTTTTGCCATGTGTTCCACCATGTGGAGACTGTTCTCGGAGCTCGGCATCTGGGCCGCATAGTTTGCGGCGGCGGCCGGATCTTTGGACGACCATTCGTGCAGAATGCGGTGCATGGTCTGGCGCTGGTCGGTTCCGGTGAGCTCCGCTGCCCACGCCAGGGCGGCCTCGGGATCCTCCCTTCCCCAGCGCGAGGCCAGCCGCTCGATCGCATGGCGTCGGTCGCGTCCGCGCGGCATCTTCTCCACCAGCCTGGCGACGTCGGGAAAATCGATGCGCTCGCCCCGGTCGAGGCGATCCAGCATCCGGCGCACCGGGTTGGACTGGCTTCCCTCATCATTGCGGCGGCCGGCGGCGTCAGGCCGCTTGCCGGGCTCGCCGGGAGAGCGTGGAGAACCGGCCAGTCCGGGCGACGAGCCGCCGGACGGATCGGCCCGGGCGGACCCGTTTTTTTTCCCACCCGATTTGCCCGAGGCACCGGCCTGGTGCGAGTCCCGCGGCGGCGAGAAGGCAAAGCGATCCACCGCCATCCCGATCGCAAACGATGCCGCCGCAACCAGGAGAAACATTGGGGCGCGAGTCATCTTTGTTCAATTGAAGGTTGGCGGCCAGCTAGGGCCAGCTAGGGCCAGCTAGGGGGTGCTTACGCCGAGCGGGAGGGAGTTCTTCTTGATATCAGCCAGACGCTTCTCTGCCAATTCCCGCATCTCCTTGACGCGGTCCGGGAACTTCGCACTCACGTCGTTCTTTTCCCCGATATCCTCGGCAAGGTTGAAGAGCGCCGGGCCTTGTCCTCCCTTGAGACCGGCTCCCTTGCGCTGTGGAAACAACTTCCAGTCTCCCACCCGGATGGCCTGGAAGCCGTCCCCTCCGTGCCAGTAAAGGAGTTCCCGGCGGGGATGCGCGACTTCCTCCGCTCCGGTCAAGCTGGCCCAAACATCGACGCCGTCGATAACCGGACTCCCCTCGGTGATGGCCTTCAGATCGATGCCGCAGGCGCGGCTGAGGGTGGGCAGGAGATCGATCGCAGCGATCAGGGCGTCGCTTTTCCGCCCCTTTGGAATGACGCCCGGCCAGCGCAAGAGGCAGGGCACGCGCGTCCCGCCCTCGAGAGCCGACCACTTCTTGCCCCGGAAGGGGTCCGCCCTGGATTCCTTGGTCAGTGGCTCGGGGCCGTTGTCGGAGAGAAACACCACGATCGTCTTCTCGGCGAGGTTCCCGTTATCCAGCGTGGTCAGAATCTTTCCGACGCGGTGGTCCATCTCCTCGACTACGTCGCCATACACCCCGAAGGCGGACTTTCCCCTCCAGTCGGGATGGGCCTCGACCGGAAAGTGCGGTGCCGAGTAGGGAAGATAGAGAAAGAATGGTCGATCCTTGCTCTCCAAAATGAACTTGATCGCCTCCTCCGTGAATTTTTCGGTCAGGAGGCGATTCACGAAGGGCTTCGCCACCAGCTCATCACCGCGCCAGAGTTCCTTGGTCTGGTTGTTGCTCTTGTTGATATAGTAGGCCGCGTCGAATCCCTGCCGGTGAGGCCGGAAGGGAGGCTCGTCCCCGAGATGCCACTTTCCCACCATGGCGGTCCGATAGCCATTGCTCTTGAAGACTTCCGCCATGGTGAGCGCCTGCGGACTCATCCCCACCCCCTTCTTCATGAGGTGGCCCACCACGCCCCTGGTCCATCCCAGCCGGCTCGGATAAGCGCCGGTGAGCAGGGCCATCCGCGATGGCGTGCAGATCGTGGCCCCCGCGTAGAAACTGGTCAGCCTGATCCCGTCCCGCGCAAGCCCGTCGAGGTTGGGTGTCTTGATCTTGGGATGGCCGTAGCAGGCGAGGTCATGATAGCCGAGGTCATCCGCCATGATGAGGACCACGTTCGGTTGTTTCGCTCCGAGCGTCGCCTGGATCGCGATTGCCAGGAAGACGGACAGAGAGGCCAGGACTTTCATCAGCGCGCTATGCGGAGGAAATACTGACCTCGTAAGCGGCTCCCGTCCACCACCACTTCATGCTCCATGGGATTCCCGCTTCGCGCCAGGCGCGAGAGTACCCCCAGCTCTCGGCCGCCCACTCATTCTCCCGGTCTCCGGAGGACGAGCGGGTCGAAACTGAATTCCCGGCTGCCCCCGAAACGGGCCTCCGCTCACCTCTTCCGCCGTCGGCGGCCAAAGCACAGGATGGCAAGCGGCAGGAGAAGCATCGTCATGGAAGACGGCTCCGGAATGGTGCCTACCGCCAGGTGATCGATGGCCATCTGGTCACCGTCGGTGGCGAAGCTCGTGAAGACTGCGGAGCGAATGTTGTTCGCGTCGATCGTCAGTCCCAGGAAGTAGAGAAAGTTCTGCTGAAACTCAAATTGGGCCGCCGTTGCGACTCCCAACGAATTGCCACTTCCGTCCGGTCCGTCGAAGGCCTCGAGGGTAACCCGGTTGCCGTTGGAGGTGGGATTGAAGAGGTCGATCGTCATGACTCCGAAGCCGCTGACAGCCCGGTCGAAGGTGGCTGTGAGCGATCCCGTCGGGGGAAGCTGCGCGGAGTTGAAGAGGATATTGGAAGCGCCGTGAAGGCCCTCGCCGTTGCTGGCGGGCGGACGCGAACCCGGGTTTCCGGGACCGGCGGAAAATTCGACGCTGGTGAAGACCCCTGCCCCGGTGAGTGTCACCCCGACGAAGTTGTTCGGGGCGAGCGTTCCAAGCGCGTGGGCATCAAAGTCGAGGATCTCGACCGCACCATTTGGCAGGGCCGTGACTGCATTGGCCCAGTCGGTGGAATTGCTGGCCGGGTTCGCGGTATAGGGAATCACGGCCACGCTGGCTGCAACGGGCAGAAGTCCGACGGCGAAAACGGCGAGGAGTAATGGCTACGGATGGATCATGACGAAATTCCGGGTTTTCTCAAAAGCTGATGATACGAAAATACAATAGGGTATGGTCAAGTGCAAATCGATGGTTGACCCCGCCTTCGCCCGGCGCCTTGCGCCCTCTCGCCCAACTTCTCTCCTCGCAACCACGGACCTTCGCCCCGGAGGAACGCCTCGCCAGACCGAAACGAGGAGAGCGACCCACGTGTGGCCCCTCGTCGCTCCTGCTGCCCAGAGCTACGAAGGGCATCCTTCGCTCTCGTCGCTCGAGCGAGATCCGGTTTCCCGGTCCGGACATGCCGGAGGGCCTCCAGAGGAGTCATGGCCTGGCCTGATCGATTCGGTGTTTTTGTCTCCCCAGTTTGCTGGCTGGTAGGGTGCGCCAGCAGATGCGGAATTGCAATGGGATGCCCCGGCGGAGTTCTCAGGAGTTCCTTAGCATCAACTTTTGCATTAGCGTTCTACGATTGTTGAATATCCGCCCACCTCGATAAGAATGACGCCGTCATCCATGCCCTCGGTCGTCAGTCACAGTTTTAAGATTTTTCTCGGCAAATAAGGCGCCTTCCTGCGGCTATTTGTTTGACCGCGTGGGGGGGGGTAAAAGCCTAGTGTAGTC
>Ga0310121_10000667_pt1 | contig 36933 bp, 34 predicted proteins | sample CB27_Tmax_986_MG_FD_203504 | JGI IMG/M metagenome (GOLD analysis project Ga0310121, IMG submission 203504) | Marine microbial communities from Western Arctic Ocean, Canada - CB27_Tmax_986 | ecosystem: Environmental > Aquatic > Marine > Oceanic | place: Canada: Western Arctic Ocean | collected...
TTGATCTTTAAAGCGATTACGCACTTCCAAATAATAGCCGAACACATTATTAAATGATATTTTTAAGGAAGAGATTCCTGTCCTTTCAATCTCTCGTTCCAACATTTCATCCAGATATTCTTTTCCTGAATTTTGAATAGAACGCAAGTCATCTAATTCAGTATTTACTCCTTGTTTTATCACATTTCCTTTATGCATAAACATAGGAGGATTATCGCTTAGTTCTCTTTCAATTCTATCTTTTATAGGGTCGCAAGTATTTATTTTATCAGTAAGATTTTTCAATGATTTCCCTGATGGAATACAAATTTCTTTTATTGGTTTTAAAGCAATTAAAGCATCTTTCAATCGAGAACATTCTCTTGGATTGATTCGTAAAGTTGCTACTTTTGAAATCAATCTTTCTAGATCTCCTATCTTGCTTATTTCATCTGAAAGTACAACTGATAATTCTGTATCAGCAAGCATTTGTTCTACTATATCATGACGTTCACTTATTTGATTTTTGTTTTTAAGTGGTAAGGCCAACCACCTTTTTAGCATTCTACTTCCCATTGCCGATTTTGTGTCATCTAACACATCAATCAGGGTTTTTGCTCCTTCATTTGGAGAGTAAAATAATTCCAGATTTCTGATGGTAAAACGATCCATCCACACATATTTATCTTCTTCAATACGTGATATCCCTAATATGTGCTTGGTTTGATGATGCTGTGTTTCGTTCAAATAATGCAGGGCAACACCAGCTGCAATAATTCCTGCTTCTAAGTCAGAAACACCAAAACCTTTTAAGGATTTTGTATCAAATTGTTTGTGTAACAATTCATTGGTATAATCTGTACTAAACACCCAATCATCTAAGCTATATGTGTAAAATGAAGTTCCAAAATCTTCTTCAAATTTTCGTCTTTTATTTTTCTGATATATCACCTCAGAAGGACTCAAACTTTGTAATAGCTTATCTACATAGTCAACACTACCTTGTGCAACTAAAAACTCACCTGTTGAAATATCCAAGAAAGAAACCCCAACATTTTTCTTGCCATAAAAAACAGCGGCCAAAAAGTTGTTCTTTTTTGTTTCTAAAGTCAATTCATTGTAAGAAACTCCTGGCGTAACCAATTCAGTTACTCCTCTTTTTACAATTCCTTTTGCTGATTTTGGGTCTTCTAATTGGTCGCAAATAGCAACTCGTTCCCCAGCCCTAACCAACTTAGGTAAATAAGTGTCTAAGGAATGATGCGGAAACCCTGCTAACTCAATCTTTGCAGCACCATTATTTCTAGCAGTAAGCACTATGCCTAATATCCTTGATGCTTTTATAGCATCCTGCCCAAAAGTTTCATAAAAATCCCCAACCCTAAACAACAACAAAGCACCTGGGTGCTTAGTTTTTATTGCATTATACTGCCCCATTAAGGGAGTAATTTTCTTTTCTTTCTTATTCTTTACTGCCAAAAATTTATTCTTTAATTTTGCAACAAATATAAGAGATGAGAAAGTTAAAAAACAATGAATTAGGAAGAATAAATATTGAGGAGTTTAAATATGCTAAAAAAACACCCATCACTATTATCCTTGACAATGTAAGAAGCGCTATAAATGTAGGCTCAATATTCCGTACTTCTGATGCTTTTTTAATTGAGAATATTATCCTATGTGGAATTACAGCAACTCCCCCTGACAAAGAAATTCGTAAAGCCGCACTAGGAGCAACTGATTCTGTTAAATGGGAGTTTTTTGAAAATACTATTGATGCTGTAAGCAAATTAAAAACTGAAGGCTATCACATTATCGGCATTGAACAAGCTGATAAATCAACTATGTTGAATGACATTAGCTTACCGAAAAAACCAATTGCAATTATTATGGGTAATGAAGTAAATGGTGTTGCGCAAGAAGTTATAGGTGCATGTAATACAGTAATTGAAATACCCCAATTCGGAACCAAACATTCCTTAAACATTTCAGTTACTGCCGGGATTGTAATCTGGGAATTATGGAAATGTTTAAGCTTAAAGATTTAAATTAGCTTTTAGAATATATAATCTAACCCTAGTGCAATATGACGATACTTATCGTTCTGTTGACTCATCATTGAAGAATCCAAAAAATCTGAATCAGCCAAACGGCTAGTAACGAATAAAGAACATTTAATATTCTTATTTATTGAATAAGATATATTGTATCCATAAATTAATACTCTTGTTAAAGGTCTTTCCATTAATGTCTTTTTAGCTTTAAAGTCTCCATCTCTATTATCATGATATCCATAACCATAAATATAAGTATCTGATTCTATACTCTTTTTAATACTATTAAAAGACATTACCCCTAAACCTAAATTATAAAAGAAATCGATTCTGTTAAGAAATCCTGGATTATCAGGGTCTGATTTGTAATAATATTGTAATACGTTCTTAATATTAATACTAGTTATTAAATCTAATTCAATGAAATCAGCAGTAAATTTTTCACCTACCCATAAAGAATCAGACTTACCATAAGGATCGTATGGCTCTTCAGAATCGTAACTTTCTTTTTCTCTACTTCCATTCAAAGCACCGCACATGAATCCCGCATAACAGGTAAATATATTATTTATTTCTTTCCCAACACGTAAATTATATGCCGTACTAAGATTAGATGAGTTCATAAATCCTTTTTCTCTTATATCACCATTAAATTCACTAATTCCATAATTTAATCCAACACTAAAATTATCAAAAAACATAGCTAAATTATTATTTAATGAATCAGTGGTTGAATCTTCTACTTTAACCACATTACTATTTATTCTTGATTTATCTTGCTTTATAGTATTCTCTTGGGCGTATAATAAACCAAAACAACAAAGAAAACCGACAGCTAAAGGAGTGCTTTTTTTATTCATTTTTTTTTTAATAGGAATGGCAAATTTAGTTAAATGTTTTCTTACTATAACAATTACTAACAACTTATGTGCAAAAAGCCGTAATTTTGAAGTACTCTCCCGTATTAATTTTTTTACATTTGCAATAATTAATAATTATAAAAAACAAAACGAAATGGAAATTTCAAAAATCTTTGATGTCATATTTATTGCAGCAGTAATGAGTGGTTGTGGGCTAGAACAAATGGCTAGCAAATACAAAACAGCAAGCTATATGGTAACACCTTCACCTTTAGAGACTCACGGAGGAAAAATTGCGCTTAATTTGGATGGTGCCTTTGCAGAAAAATACTTTGTAAAAAAAGCAACTGTTGATTTTACTCCTGTACTTGTATATGCTAATGGAGAAACTGCTTTTAAAACAATAACAATACAAGGTGAAGAGGCGACTGGTGGAGAGGCAACTATCTTTTATTCTACAGGAGGTAGTTTTAAATATCAAGATGCTATTAAATACAATAGCGATATGATGAATTCTACTTTAGAATTAAGAGCTATTGCTAAAGAAAAAGACAAAGAAAAAGTATTAGGTCCAAAAACTATTGCCAATGGCGTACTTGCCACAGCAACAAGAGTATTAGACAATGAAGAAATTGCTAATAACAATCATGGTTACGAGCATGAAACAATTTTGGAAGAAACGGCTACTATCTACTTTTTAGTTAATCAATCTAAAATCAGAACAACTGAAAAAAGTGATACTGACATCAAGAAATTAAAAGAATTTGTAAAAAATGGGTACATAACTCATTCTATTGAAATTAAATCTTTTGCTTCTCCTGAAGGATCAGTAAACACAAATGATAATGTGTCTGATAATAGAATGAAAAGCACGGTAAACTATACAAAAACATTATTGCGTTCTTTAAAAGTTGATGGCGCAAGCAACAATGGCCTTTATACTGAAACTTCATTAGGTGAAGACTGGGCAGGATTCGAATCTTTAGTTCAAGCTTCTAACATTAAGGACAAAAGAAGAATTAATAAAATTGTAAATTCAGTTGAGGATTTAGAATTAAGAGAGCAACAAATTAGAGATTTAGCTGAAATTTATGCTGCCCTTGAGGAGGATGTATTACCTCAATTAAGAAAAGCAGTGATTATAATTCGTTCATTCGAACCAAAAAGAACAGATGAAGAAATTGCAGTTCTTTCCACTACTAATCCTGAAGCGTTAGATCTAAAAGAATTATTATTTGCAGCAACTTTAACTACTGATGCAACTGTAAAAGAAGCTATCTACAACAAAGCTGTTGAATTACACAATGATTGGAGAGGGTACAATAATATTGCATGCATGTATTTGGTTAAGGGAGAGCTTGATAACGCTGCTACATATCTAGAAAAAGCTGAGAATCTACAGAAAAAACAAAAACATGATATTCTAACAAATAAAGGGATTATTTATGCGAGAAAAGGAGGGCTAACAACTGCCCAAAAATTATTTGACCAAGCAAATGCTTCTGAATTGAATCAAGCCATTTTAGATATCAGGCAGGGGGAATATGCAAAAGCTGCACGATTCTTTAAAAATGGAACATCCCATAATGCTGCTTTAGCTCAGTTAATGAATGGCGAAAACAACATCAATTGCAATGAAGGCACTGCAGCTTGTCATTACTTAAATGCAATTGCTGCTGCCAGATCAGGAAATAATGATGCTGCAATTAGCAATTTAACAAACGCAATTACTGCTAATGCACATTACAAAGCAGAAGCTGCTATTGATTTAGAATTTGTAAGTCTAAGAACAAATGAAGCTTTTATTGCTTTAACAAAATAAAGAAGGTTAAAACAATATAAAACATTGAAAACCCCTTTCAAAAGAAGGGGTTGTTTATTTATCATGAAACAGCAAAAACACCCTAACTTTATTATTATTGGTGCTATGAAGGCGGCAACTACTTCATTGTACACCTACTTAAAGCAACATCCAGATGTGTTTATGACTACAATTAAAGAACCAATGTTTTTTAATAATTTTGAAACAACAACAAATTTTAAACTACAAGGAAGAAAAACTAAACAGATAACTACTTTTGAAGAATACTATTCGCTTTTTGAAGGAGTAAAAAATGAAAAAGCGATTGGTGAGGCTTCACCTTTTTATATTTTCAATGAAGATTGCCCACAATTAATTCACAAGCATCTTCCTGACATCAAGATTATTGCTGTGCTCAGACAGCCTGTTGCTCGTGCTTACTCCAATTTTTTACATACCAGAAGAGCTGACCGAGAACCTATTTCTGATTTTGAGATTGCTTTTAATAAGGAAGAAGAACGCAAAGCTGAAAATTGGAGTCCTCTATACTACTACAAAGGCAAAGGGTATTATGCCGAGCAATTAGAACGCTACTATACCTTATTTCCAGAAGAAAATATAAAAATTTTATTGTTTGAAGATCTTGTGCAAAATCCTGTTGGAACATCTCAGGAGATTTTTGAATTCCTAAATGTAGATAACACTTTTGTTCCCGACACAAGTAAAAAAGCAAATGTTTCAGGAACGCCTAAAGGAATATTTGGGTGGCTAATAATGAAACTAAGGTATTATTATTTAATTCCAAATATTCAATTCAGCAATTATTTGCCTACTTTTATTATTCAATTTTTATTCAAATCAGCTTACAACAAAGCCGAACCGTTAAATAAAGAAGTAACAAAACGACTTACTCAAAAATTTTATAAAAAAGATATCTTAATCTTAGAAAAACTTATCAGCAAAGATTTACAACATTGGTTAAGCTAAATTAAACTGGTGCACGCCCAGCTTATATTTACAATCAATTAATTTTTTTATTTTCTCATATACTGTTTTTTCTGTTTTAAAGTCTACATGGGATACATCTAAAATCAATACAGGAAAACTATTTTGTTTTCGAAAATAATCCAAATACCTATTTTGAATATTTTGAAGATAACCATCTGATATTTCTTGCTCAAAAGATCTGCCTCTTTTTTTGATATTTTGTTGCAGGCGACTTATATCAGCATAAAGATAAATCAGCAAATCAGGAGCAGATAAAGAAGACAGCATAATTTCAAAAAGTCTATTAAATAATTGCTGTTCATCTGAATGTAAATTGTTTTGTGCAAACAACTTTGATTTCATAAAAAAATAATCGGAAATAGTAAGAGGTTGAAACAAATCTTGTTCTGTTTGGCGCTTTAACTGATGATAGCGTTCAGCCATAAAAAAGAGCTCTAAAGGAAAGGCGTTTTGCTCAGGGAATTCATAGAATTTTGGCAGGAATGGATTGTCGGCAAATTGCTCCAATAATAAGCGGGCTTTAAAATCTTTTGACAGTTTTGTTGCTAAAGTGGTTTTACCTGAGCCAATATTTCCTTCTATTGCTATAAAATTATAAAACATGCTCCTCTACACTTTCAACGTCATTACATTCAACTAATAAATCAGCTACTGTTTTATTATATTTAGGATGTAAATAGTCACTTGCAATTTCATTTAAAGGAGTTAGTACAAACTTTCTTTCGTGCATGTGTTTATGCGGAATGCATAAGTCAGCTGTTTCAATAATTTCATTATTATAAAATATGATATCTATATCTATAAGGCGCTCTCCCCATTTTTCTATTCTTTTTCTACCAAGATCATTTTCTATGTCAAGCACTACACTTAATACACTTTCGGCATCAATTTCAGTTTTTATTTTTATAACTTGATTCAAATAATTTGATTGCCCATCTACTCGCCAAGGGGAACTCTCATATACTTTAGAAAAATTAGTAATATCACCAACTTTTTCTTTTATCTCAGAAATTGCAAATTCTAATTGTTGTTCCCTATTACCTATATTACTACCTAATTGCAAATAAACTATATTCATATTTCTATATTATTGACATCAAATATAGGTAGAAAGTTCAATACACTTGTTTAATAATCCTTATTTTTGTCAACTAAAAAATTATACATAATGAAAACATTTTTTAAAAATATCTTATCTACAATTATAGGAATGGTATCGGCAGTTATTGTAATTGTATTATTGTCTATAGGAATAATTGTCATAATTAGTTCGGAGGATGAAGTAGTGGTAAAAGAAAACAGCATCTTCAAAATTGATTTTTCAAATATTACAGTTGTTGAACGAGCATCTGCAAATCCATTTGGTGAACTTAATTTGTCTGGTGAAGTAGGGAAAACTATTGAGCTCAAAGAAGTATTAGATAATATTGAGAAGGCAAAAACAGATGATAATATAAAAGCAATCTATATCAATACCTCTATTGTAAATGCAGGATTGTCTCAAACTGAAGAAATAAGAAATAAATTATTAGAATTCAAAAGAACTGAAAAACCAATTATTGCTTATGCTGAGGTGTATTCGCAATCGGCATATTATTTAGCTTCAGTTGCGAATAGGATTTACCTTAATCCTGTAGGTATAGTAGACTTAAAAGGATTATCTATATCTCAAATATTCTTCAAGGGTCTTTTAGAAAAGTTAGATATTGATATGCAAATTATCAGACATGGTAAATTTAAAAGCGCTGTTGAACCATTTACTTTAGATAAAATGAGTATTGCTAATAGAGAACAAATGACACTTTTTATTAGTTCGATTGCAGACAATATCATGGATAGTATTGCAAGTCAAAGAGGACTTACACTATCTGAAATTCAAAAACATGCAAATAATCTTAGTCTTGAGAATGCAAAAAGTTGCCAAGACTTAAATTATGTTGATGCTTTACTTTACCAAGATCAAATTGAAGACAGCTTACTTGCAATATCAAAAAGTGAAAAATTAAACTTTATATCACTTAATAAATATGCTAAAGTTAAAATTAAGCAGAAAGAAATAAGTAGAAATAAAATTGCTATTGTTTATGCAACTGGAACAATTAATTCTGGAAAAGGGGATGAAAAGAGTATAGGTTCTGAAACTACTGCCAAAGCGATTAAAAAAGCAAAGGAAGATAAAAATGTAAAAGCTATTGTTTTTAGAATTAACTCTGGAGGAGGAAGTGCATTAGCGTCAGACGTAATATGGAGAGAAACTATATTAGCAAAAGCTGAAAAACCTTTAGTTGTTTCAATGGGAGATTATGCTGCTAGCGGTGGATATTATATTGCATGTGCAGCTGATAGTATAGTTGCAAATCCTACTACTCTTACTGGATCTATTGGCGTATTTGGTATGGTTCCAAATCTTAAAAGATTCTATAAAAATAAACTAGGAATCACATTTGATACTGTAAACTCAAATAAGTATGCTGAGAGAGGATTGAATAGGGCACTAACAACATTTGAAAGAAATAAAATTCAGAAAACTATTGAAGATATTTATAGCACTTTTATTACTCATGTATCTGAAGGGAGAAATATGAGTACTCAAGCTGTAGATGAGATAGGTCAAGGTAGAATTTGGACAGGCTATGACGCTAAATCAATTGGCTTAGTCGATACCTATGGGGGTATTGAAAAGGCTATTGAAATTGCAGTATTCTTAGCAAAAGTTGAAGATTATAGAATTATTTCTCTTCCAAAAAAGAAAGATCCATTTGCTGAAATAGCTCTAAAATTAGGTGCAGAAACTAGTATTTCAGATTTTGTACTTACTAAATTTGGTTTTAAAACTGATTTAACTAAGCCAATTGAAAATTTACTAAAAGACGATAAAATTCAAGCCAGAATTCCTTTTATAATGGAACTAAAATAACATTCCTTGTTGTGCTATTTCTTGATGTGAAAATTTTGCAATAAACCCCTCATGCGAACGAACATTAAACACTCTATCTTCATCTAGTAATAAGTACTGCCCCTTAATGCCTTTTAATTCTCCCTCAACAATTGAAGTTCGTTCTAATTTTACACTCTTTATTTTTTTAGGATATTGTCTTACAGGGTATTTAATTTCTGTTACCGTATTATTAGGCAAAATATATTGTTTCAACTCTTCAGGAACATGAACGGAAAGTTCAGTCTTCATTTTCACTAAGTCAACTGCTTTAGGTTCTCCTGATAACATCTTTCTCCAATTGGTAATATCATCCACAAATCTTTTTAAAGAGACCTCAATATCTCCGGAAAATCTTCTGTTAGGTACTTCAGCTAATATAATAGCTTGGCTTGCTCCTTGATCCATCCATCTAATCACGCCTTGCGAACCTCTAGTGATTCCAACTTTTATACCACTTGAATTTGCTAAATACACAAAATGTGGTGCCAATTGAAAATTCTTTTCCCATTCCAAATCTCTTTCCTCAATTCCTAAATGTGCAGTACATAATTCGGGTTTGAAAATACTTTGAGAGGCTAAGGGTGATTCCCAAAAACATTTGTAGCAATAGCCCGAACGATAAAACTTATCTGCTTTTTTCCCACACTGACAAATTACAACACCACTCCATTGTATCTTTATTTGCTTGCCAATATAATTGTTCATTTTATGAATAATACCATGAATATCTAAGGTGTATTGCACCACATCCTTAAGTTCTGTATCCATTTTTTTAAGCGTATCTCTCAACATAATTTTTTGTATTTTTCAAAGCCTAAATATATCAAAAATGAGCAAGTTCTCTTTTAAAAATTCTATTCTTTCATTTATGATGCAAAAACGCATTAGCAATATTGATGAATTTTGCAATAATCCAATTAAAATACAGGAAAAAGTACTTAACTTTCTTATTTCAAAAGGGGGGAATACTGCTTTTGGCAAGGCGCATCATTTTAACGCCATTAATGATTACGTTCATTTTTCAAAAAACATTCCAATCAGAACCTATGAAGAATTTTCTATATTTATTGAAAGAGCAAGAAAAGGAGAACAAAATGTACTTTGGCCAGGAAAAATAAAATGGTTTGCAAAATCATCAGGGACTACAAACGCACAAAGCAAATTCATTCCTATTACTCAAGAATCTTTAAAAAATTGTCATTTTAAGGGGGGAAAAGATATGCTCTCATTGTACGGAAACAACTTTAGTAATTTGGATGTCTATAATGGAAAAGGTTTGATGTTAGGGGGAAGTCTTAAAAAATCATCAACCGGGAATTATAAAGATGGTGATTTATCAGCCATCCTTTTAGATGAATTTCCTGTTTGGGTAAATTATCATAGAATTCCTGATATTGATACGGCATTAATGGAAGATTGGGAAGATAAATTGGAGCGCATAGCCAAACAAGCCGTAAAAACTAATATTACAAATTTGGCAGGAGTCCCTTCCTGGATGCTAATCTTATTAAAGCGTGTTTTAGCTATAAGTGGCAAGAAAAACATTAGTGAAGTTTGGCCAAACCTAGAACTCTATATGCATGGTGGGGTAAATTTTGAACCATACAAAGCCCAATTTAAAACGCTTATTCCTTCTGAAAAAATGAATTATTTGGAAGGCTACAATGCATCAGAAGGATTCATAGGAATACAGGACAAAAACCCATCAGAAGGCCTATTGTTAATGTTGGATTATGGCATCTTCTATGAGTTTATTCCTATGGAGAAATACAAAAAAGGAATTCGAGAAGCAAGCCCTTTAAAAGATGTGCAGCTAAATACTGATTACGCCTTAGTAATAAGCACCAATGGAGGGCTTTGGCGGTATTTAATTGGAGATGTAGTGCGTTTTACAACAGCCAAACCATATCGGATAAAAATTATAGGGCGTACCAAGAGCTTCTTGAATACTTTTGGAGAAGAATTAGTGGTTGAAAATACAGATAGCGCTTTATTAGCTGCATGTAACAAATATAACGCTTCAATTAAAGATTATACAGTAGCCCCTATATATATTGATGCTAATTCTGGAGGACATCAATGGTTAATAGAGTTTGAAAATTCACCATCTGATTTTTCGCTTTTTACTATTGAGCTCGATAATAATCTTAAACAATTAAATTCTGACTATGCTACAAAAAGAAGTAACAACCTAATTATTGGTAAGCCAGAAATTGTATGCCTTGAAAAACGAGAATTCTATAAATGGTTAGCAAAACACAATCGTCTTGGGGGACAATTTAAAATACCAAGGCTGTGTAACAACAGGAGAATTGCTGATGAAATTTTAGCTTTTCAGCAGAAGTTTTCAACAAAACCTTTAGAGAAAGGCTAAATATCTAAACTAGTAAAATAACTTTTTTACTTTAGTCAAAAATTTAGATATGCATATAGCAATAGCTGGAAATATTGGTTCTGGAAAAACAACCTTAACAACTCAACTTTCTAAACATTACAAATGGGAAGCGCATTATGAAGATGTGGAAAACAATCCTTACTTAAATGATTTTTATAAAGACATGCAAAGGTGGTCGTTCAACCTGCAAGTGTATTTTTTAAACAGCAGATTCCGACAAATTGTTTCTATTAAAGAAAGCGATAAAATTTATGTTCAAGATAGGACTATATATGAAGACGCAAAAATATTTGCGCCAAATCTACATGCTATGGGCTTATTGAGTACTAGAGATTATGATAATTATATGGAAATATTCAACCTCATGGATGGTTTTATTGAAGGACCAGATTTATTAATCTATTTAAGAGCTTCAGTTCCTAAATTAGTTGAGCAAATCCAAAAAAGAGGGAGAGATTATGAAAACAGTATCCGCCTTGATTATTTAACTCGCCTTAATGAAAGGTATGAGGCGTGGATTGGTGAATATGAAAAAGGAAAAGCCTTAATAATTGATGTTGATGATATTAACTTTGCAGAAAATGAAGAAGATTTAGGGAAAATCATTGAAAAGATAGATACTGAAATAAATGGATTATTCTAATTATCTAAAATAGCAATTAATAAAACAATTTATTTATTGTTTTCCTTTCACATACATACTTACTTCATCATCAGCAGATTTAAAAGTGGCCGCATTATTAAAAGTAAGTATTCCGCCAAAAAATATAATTCCTTCTTTATCTGTTCTTACAGTAAATAATAAGTTTGCTTTAAGTTCATTTTTACCAACTACAAAAACACCCGCAACCTTTCTAGTAAACTCTAAATTCCCTTCATAATCTGAAGCATCCCCTGATGCTGTAAACGACATGGATTGCCCTCCAGACAACTTCATAATCTCCTCACATAACATTAATTCATTTGGACATTCCACTTTATCAAAAGTAAAATTTGAAATCACATGTTCTGCTCTGTCAAAAGAAAATGAAGCGGCTTTAGTGAAAATTGAAACAGGTTTATCTGCTATAACTTCTTTTTCAGGAGAAGAATTTCCCCCACAACTTACTAGTAATACAGTAATTGCAACTGCATATAATAATTTTAATATAGTATCCATAATTTTAAATTTTAGTTATTTTTATCAACCACTATGGCTGAAGATTTTTTTTATTTAGTAGGAGCGTCAAGATTTACAATGTCACTTATTTTTTTACTTCCTTTCACATATATGCTTACTTCATCATCAGCATATTTAAATGTTACATTATTTTCAAAAATTACAATACCATTAAAGGAAACTTGATCATTATTTCTATTGATATTAAATAACAGGTTTGCATTAAACTCTTTTCTGCCAATTGTAAGTGCTCCTTTTACTTGTCGTTCAAATTCTGATTTTTCAGTATGTACTGAAGCCGTGCCATTAGCTTTAAATATCATTGGCTGTTTTTTAGTAAATTGCATTATCTCATCACAAATCATAACATTATCTAGACAACGAATATCAGACAGGACAAAAGATTCGATTGACTTATCTTCTTCATTAACTATAAACGACTCTGTTTTGGAGATTATTGGCGGATTATTACTGCCATCTACCTCTAGAAGGGGAACAGTGGCAAATTCTGTATTTGAAGTATCATTTCCTTCTCCTAAAATTGGAGCAATTACTAAACCTATCAAACACGTTAATTTAATTAAAATATTCATAGACGGACCAGAAGTATCTTTAAAAGGATCACCAACAGTGTCTCCAGTAATTGCCGCTTCATGGGCAGCAGAACCTTTATGTGTCATCTCTCCATTAATCATCACTCCAGCTTCAAATGATTTTTTAGCATTATCCCAAGCGCCACCTGCATTATTTTGGAAAATTGCCCAAAGAACACCAGAAACTGTAACTCCAGCCATATACCCACCTAACATTTCAGCAATCATTAATTTGTCCATTCCAAATAACATAGGAAGAAAAGTAATTACCAATGGGAAGCCAATTGTTAAAATTCCAGGAAGCATCATTTCTTTCAAAGAAGCTTTAGTTGAAATAGCTACACATTTATCATATTCTGGTTTACCAGTACCCTCCATAATTCCCGGAATTTCTCTAAATTGCCTTCTAACTTCTTGAACCATTTCCATAGCTGCTTTTCCAACAGCATTCATAGCTAAAGCAGAAAATACTACAGGAACCATAGCTCCAATAAATAACATAGCTAAAACTGGAGCTTTAAAAATATTTATCCCATCAATTCCTGTAAAAGTGACATAAGCAGCAAATAAAGCCAATGAAGTAAGTGCTGCAGAAGCGATAGCAAATCCTTTTCCAGTTGCAGCTGTAGTGTTACCAACTGAATCTAGAATATCTGTTCTTTCTCTTACAATTGGATCTTGTTTGCTCATTTCGGCAATACCACCAGCATTATCAGAAATTGGACCAAAAGCATCAATCGCTAACTGCATAGCGGTAGTTGCCATCATAGCAGAAGCAGCTAAAGCAACACCATAGAATCCTGCAAAAGCATACGAACTCCAAATTGCAGCAGCAAATAATAGAACTGTTGGGAATGTGGAAATCATTCCTGTTGCTAAACCGGCAATTATATTAGTTCCTGCACCCGTACTTGATTGCTCAACAATTTTTAAGATTGGTTTTTTACCTAACCCTGTATAATATTCAGTTACAGAAGAAATAACCCCTCCTACAAATAAACCAACTAAAGTTGCGTAGAATACACGCATTGAAGAAATTTCCTGTAACCCTTCACCAAAGAAATTCATTTGCATAGTTTCAGGCAGCATCCACTTTACTAATACAAAACATGATATTGCAACTAAAGCTATAGAAGCCCAGTTGCCAATATTTAAAGCTCGCATAACTTGAGATTCTTTCGCGTCATTATCTTTAATTTTCACCAACATAGTTCCAATTAAAGAAATAATAATTCCAATACCTGCAATAGACATAGGTAATAAAATAGGGCCAATTCCTCCGAAAGCATCAGTAATACTACCTCCCATATCTCTAATAATATAATTACCCAACACCATTGCTGCTAAAACTGTAGCAACATAAGAACCAAATAAATCAGCCCCCATTCCGGCAACATCACCAACATTGTCGCCTACATTATCAGCAATTGTCGCAGGGTTTCTTGGGTCATCTTCAGGAATACCTGCTTCTACTTTTCCGACTAAATCTGCGCCAACATCAGCAGCTTTAGTATAAATACCGCCACCAACACGAGCAAATAATGCAATCGATTCAGCGCCTAAAGAAAAACCTGCTAAAGTTTCTAGCACTATTGTCATATCATGTAAATTAGTCCATTCACCTGCCATAAAAAAGTTATAGAAGATGATAAAAAATGATGTCAGCCCTAAAACAGCCAAACCGGCAACACCTAATCCCATTACAGCACCACCACCGAAAGAAACTTTCAATGCTTGCGGTAAGCTTGTGCGTGCAGCTTGAGTGGTTCTAACATTTGTTTTAGTAGCTATTTTCATTCCCATGTTACCTGCTAATGCAGAAAAGAAAGCACCAAAAATAAAGGCTACTACTATTAGTATATGTGTAGTGGGAATTATAAAAGATACGACTGCTAATAAAACACTAACTACTATTACAAAAATAGTTAATAGTTTGTATTCAGCATTTAAAAAAGCTAATGCGCCTTCATATATATGATCTGAGATTTCTTTCATTTTTCCGTCACCTGCATCTTGTTTCATTACCCAAGATTTTTTGACTGACATATATAATAAGCCAACAATTGCCATTACTATTGGCATATAAATTATCATTGATTCCATATTCTTTTATTTTTTTAAAAACGTGTGCAAAAGTAGTATTTTTATACAAACCTCATAATATCCCACCCTATTAATATAGTTACTTGTTTTTACACATAAAAAACTGGTCCATTTTATTGCATTTTATTAAATTTGCTCATATTTAATAAAATCAAAAGAAGATGAATATTATAGTTTGCATAAGTAGTGTTCCTGATACTACTTCAAAAATTAATTTTACTGAAAATAACACAAAATTTGACAATAGTGGAATCCAATTTGTAATAAACCCTAATGATGAATTCGGCTTAACAAAAGCCATGCTATTGAAAGAAGCTAACGGAGGTAGTGTAAAGGTAATTACAGTTGGTGATGCGACTGCTGAACCTGTTATTAGAAAAGCATTAGCTATTGGTGCCGATAGTGCTGTAAGAATTAATAAAGTAGCTACTGATAGTTTTTCAACAGCTGCTTTAATTGCTAGTTACTTAAAAGAAAATCCTGCTGATTTAATTATTGCAGGAAAAGAATCCTTAGACTATAACGGAGGCGCAGTGCCTGCTATGATTGCTGAAATTTTAGGATTAGCATTTGTAAGTGCTTGTAATGGCATGGAAATCTCAGGAAGATCTGCAATTTTAACTAGAGAAATTGATGGAGGGAAAGAAATTTTAGCAGCTGATTTACCTTTAGTAATAGGAGGACAAAAAGGATTAGTTGAAGAATCTGACTTGCGAATTCCTAATATGAGAGGGATTATGCAAGCAAGAACAAAGCCTTTGGAGGTAATTGAAGCAGAGGGAGCTGAGGAATTAACAACTTCAGTTAGCTTTGAGAAACCAGCAGAAAAAGGAGCTTGTAAATTAGTAGATGCCGATAATGTTGCAGAATTGGTAAGTTTATTACACAATGAAGCAAAAGTTATTTAATTAAAAAAGAATTAAAAAAATGTCAGTATTAGTATATACAGAAAGTTGGGGCGGAAATTTTAGAAAAAGTAGTTTTGAGGCAGTTTCTTATGCAAGCGAAACCGCTAAACTATTAGGTACAGATATTATTGCTATTTCTTTAGGAGAGGTGAGTGATCAACAGTTGAATAAATTAGGAAACTATGGTGCATCAAAAGTTATTGCTTGTGCTACAATAGAAAAAGGAGATAGTCAAGCCGCTACCAATGCAATAGCTGCTGCAGCTAATGATGCTAATATGATTATATTTTCCAATACAAACACAGCAAAAATGATTGCCCCAAGACTTTCAGCAAAATTAAAAGCTGGAGCAATAAGCAATGTAATTGCATTAGTAGAAAGTACTACCCCTATTACAGTGAAGCGAAAAACATTCTCATCAAAAGCAATTGAGTTAACTACAATAAACACTGAAAAAGCTATCCTTTGCTTTACCCCTAACTCTTATCAATTAATTGAAACTGGTGGTAGTTGCAGTATTGAAACTTCATCTGCTAATGAAAAAGGAGCTATCATTATTCAAGGGCAAGAAACGGCAAGTGGTAAAATTTCCCTCTCAGAAGCTGAAATAGTAGTCTCCGGTGGCAGAGGATTGAAAGGACCTGAAAATTGGGGAATGATTGAAGAATTGGCGAAAGTTTTAGGGGCAGCAACAGCTTGTTCCAAACCAGTAGCAGATATTGGATGGAGACCACATGCTGAACATGTTGGGCAAACAGGAAAAGTGGTAACAGCTGACCTTTACATTGCTATTGGAATTTCAGGAGCTATACAGCATTTGGCTGGTGTAAATTCATCAAAAGTAATGGTTGCTATTAACACTGACCCAGAAGCCCCATTTTTTAAAGCGGCTGATTATGGAATTGTAGGAGATGCTTTTGAAGTTGTGCCAAAATTAATTCAGGAAATTAAAAAACTAAATAGCTAAATTTGGATCTTGTTCAATTAAATATAGCGTCTATTCGCCAAAGTGATTCACAAAACAATGTCTATGTGCTACTATTGAACGAAACTGTAGGGAAACGACAATTACCCATTGTGATTGGCTGGTGTGAAGCTCGTTCTATTGCTATTGCATTAGATGGTACTGAAGACCCTGGCCGTCCGTTAACGCATGATTTATTCAAAACTTTTGGTGACAGCTTTGACATCACAATTCAGAAAATTGTTATTCATACTTTGATTGAAGGAATTTTTCATTCTGCTTTCCATTGCAAACATAAAGTTACAGGAGAAGAAGTAAAAATAGACGCAAGGACTTCTGATGCAATTGCTCTTGCAATTCGTTATTCTTGTCCTGTATTTACTTATGAAGATATTCTTGCTAGAGCTGGAATTATTATCAATAGTTCCCGTGAGGAAGAGGATCTATTTTCACTTGAGGAAGAAGATGACAAAAGTGATGAGCCTCAAGGAATTCATACTTTTAGTTTAGATAAACTAAAGAAAATGTTAGTTGTTGCTATTGAAGAGGAAGACTATGAAAAAGCGTCTGAATTACGAGATGAAATAAAAAAACGAAATGAGAATTAAATGAGAAAGATATTCTTACTAATTACTTTTTTTACCCTCTCAATTTTCTCTTTTTCCCAAGATATTGTTGGTCAATGGAATTTTAACTACATCCTTGCTGATTCAGCAGAAACAGGAAAAAACTTAAAGCCAATTTCTGAGGGTGATTTCATGCAAATAAATGAAGACGGTAGTTTTAATTATACTTTAACTGCTATCCCATTAAAAGCTAATGGAAGTTGGAAACTCTCAGAAAACACACTTACTCTCAATTATAAAAATCCATCTGACACCACACGATTTTACAATGTCTCTTTAGCAAAAAATGCTTTGACGTTGAATGAAAATGGAATTAATTTCTCTTTTCAAAGAGAAATTGTAGCCCCAACAGCAACTTCCGGTTTTTCTATTTCCTCTCTTTTTAGAGGAATTCTTGGAATAATTTCTCTTTTACTTATTGCATTTTTATTTAGCCGCAATCGAAAAGAAATTGATTGGACATTGGTAGGAAAAGGATTAGGAATTCAAATTTTGTTTGCATTATTGATACTAAAAGCACCCCTTGTATCTTCTGGGTTTGAATTTGTTGGAAAAATATTCACAAAAATCATTTCTTTTACCCAAGATGGCACTATGTTTCTTTTCAGCTCATTTGAAACAGGCCTAATAGAATCTCCGCTTATGAATTTTGTAGTGATGATATTACCTACAGTAATTTTCTTTTCAGCACTTACTTCTCTGTTTTATTATTGGAGAATTATTCCAAAAATTGTTTACGGATTTGCTTGGCTAATGAAAGGATTAATGGGGATTTCAGGGCCAGAAAGTGTAGCGGCTGCCGGTAATATCTTTTTAGGACAAACAGAATCTCCACTACTTGTAAAACCTTATTTGGATAAAATGACAATGTCGGAGATGTTGTGTTTGATGAGTGGAGGAATGGCTACCATTGCAGGTGGAGTTTTAGCTGCATACATAGGTTTTTTGGGTGGAGATGACCCTGTGCAACAAATTATGTTTGCCAAACATTTATTAGCAGCATCTGTTATGTCGGCACCAGCAGCTATTGTCGCTGCAAAAATATTGTTGCCCGAAAAAGAAAAATTTGAAACAAAATTAGAGATTAGTAAAGCGGATATGGGAGCTAATGCATTGGAGGCAATTTCAAAAGGAACAACTGATGGACTCAGATTAGCTGTAAATGTTGGTGCTATGCTACTGGTGTTTATTGCGCTAATGTCTATGGCAAACTTTATACTTTTTAAAGTTGGAGATTGGACTTCATTAAACGCTTGGATTGCTACAAACACCAGATATCCTGAACTTTCCTTTAATATGATTTTAGGTTACATTGGCGCACCTATTGCTTGGCTTATGGGGGTGTGTAAGGAGGACATGTTTTTGGTAGGGCAATTATTAGGAGAGAAAACAGTATTGAATGAATTTGTAGGATATATGTCCTTAGGAGAAATGAAAAATGCAGGAGATTTTGTAGAACAAAAATCCATTATAATTGCCACATATATATTGTGTGGTTTTGCCAACTTTGCTTCTATAGGAATACAGATTGGAGGGATTGGAGCCCTGGCTCCAAAAAGAAGAGGGGATTTATCCAAACTTGGAGTTTTGGCTTTAATTGGAGGAACACTTGCCTCTTTATTTACAGCTGTAATTGTAGGGATGTTAATTTAAAAATATGATGATGGAACGGTAGAGAAAAGAATAATTATAGAATAAATGCAGCAATATTTAGATTTGATGACACGCGTGATGCAAGAAGGCACGCTAAAAGAAGATAGAACCGGAACCGGAACCAAAAGTATTTTTGGCCACCAAATGCGTTTTGATTTATTAAAGGGGTTTCCGTGTATTACTACCAAAAAGTTGCACTTAAAATCAATCATTCACGAGTTACTTTGGTTTCTAAAAGGGGATACCAACATAAAATATCTTAAAGAAAATGGGGTGCGTATTTGGGATCAATGGGCAGATGAAAATGGAGATTTAGGCCATGTATATGGTTATCAATGGAGATCTTGGCCTGCACCAGATGGCAAGCACATTGACCAAATTACTCAAGTGGTAGAGGCTTTAAAAAACAATCCTGATAGCAGAAGAATTATTGTAAGTGCATGGAATGTTGGTGAAATTGAGCAAATGGCCTTACCGCCTTGTCACGCTTTCTTTCAGTTTTATGTAGCGGATGGCAAACTCTCTTGTCAGCTCTATCAAAGAAGTGCAGACATCTTTTTGGGTGCTCCTTTCAATATTGCATCATATGCTCTACTTACCATGATGATGGCTCAAGTTTGTAATTTACAAGTTGGTGATTTTATACATACTTTAGGAGATGCCCATATTTATACCAATCATTTTGAGCAAACAGAATTACAACTTAGTAGAGATTGCAAGAAATTACCGACTATGAAAATTAACCCAGAAGTAAAAAGTATTTTTGATTTCACTATTAATGATTTTGAGTTGGCGGATTATGAGTGTCACCCTCATATAAAAGGAAAAGTAGCTGTATAATGGCTAATATAGTCGTACTTGGAGCAGGTTTAGTAGGAGGTGTAATGGCTAAAGATTTATCTAAAGAACATCAAGTTACTTCAGTAGATATTTCTCAGAAAAACTTAGACAAACTCAATGGCATAAAAATTATTTGTGCCGATATTTCGGATGCAACTACTTTGCAGGATTTGATAAAAGATTTTGATTTGGTAGTAGGTGCAGTGCCCGGTTTTATGGGGTACAAAATGATGAAAGATGTAATTGAAGCTGGGAAAAATATTGTAGATATTTCTTTCTACCCGGAAGATCCTTTTGGATTGGATAAATTAGCAAAACAAAAAGGAGTGGTTGCGATAATGGATTGTGGTGTAGCTCCTGGTATGGGAAATATTATTTTAGGGCATCATGATTTAAATATGAAGGTATTGGATTATGAATGTTTAGTGGGCGGCCTTCCAGAAAAAAGAGAGTGGCCTTACGAATATCAAGCCGTTTTTTCTCCCATTGATGTGATTGAGGAATATGTGCGTCCGGCTCGTTTCGTAAAAGACTCAAAGATGATCACCAAAGAGGCCTTATCAGATACTGAAATTATAGATTTTGAAGAAATTGGTCCTTTGGAAAGCTGGAATTCAGATGGCTTGAGAACTTTGATTGATACTATGCCACACATTCCAAATATGATTGAAAAGACTTTGCGTTATCCTGGTTGTGTAGAATATTTGAAAGTGCTCAGAGAAAGTGGATTCTTTTCCTATGATGAAATTGAAGTAAATAATCAAATGATTCGACCTATAGATGTTACCTCAAAACTACTTTTCCCTAAATGGGAAATGAAAGAAGGTGATAAAGATTTTACTATTATGAGAATCATAATTAAAGGAATGGAAGAAAATAAAGAAGTAAGTTATCAGTATAATTTACTAGATAGATTCCAAGATGGAACTATTTCCATGGCGCGTACTACAGGTTTTACTTGTACAGCAGTTGCAAATTTGGTTTTAAATGGAGATTATAAAAGAAGTGGGGTTTCTCCCCCTGAATATTTGGGAGAACATTTTACCTTTGTAAAAAATTATTTGGAAGAAAGAGGTGTAGTCTATAAAGTAAAGAAAAGTTAAAATGAAAGTTTCATTAATAGTAGCAGTAAGTGAAAATGGCGTGATTGGAAAAGACAATGACCTCATTTGGCATTTACCAAAAGATATGCTATTTTTCAAAGAAACTACTATGGGACATCATGTTATAATGGGGCGAAAAAACTTTGAGTCTATTCCTCATCAATACAGTCCATTACCAAATAGAACTAATGTGGCAATTACAAGACAAACTAATTATGCAGCTGAAGGGTGTGTGGTGGTTAATTCAGTAGAAGCTGCGCTTCAAATTGCAAAGAAAAATGAAGATACAGAGCCTTTCATTATTGGAGGTGGGCAGATTTACAAACTAGCGCTTGAAGCAAACTTAGTAAATAAGATTTACCTTACTAAAGTGCATCATTCTTTTGATGGAGATACTTTCTTCCCTGAATTAAACTCTGATTGGGAAGAGATGGAGAGAATTGATCATAAAGCAGATGAAAAGCACGCTTATGCCTATAGTTTTTTGACATTTGAGAAAATTAACTAAGTTTACAAAAAATATTAAGATGAAGAAAACATTATTAGTACTTGGCATTTTAACAGTTCTATTTTCGTCTTGCGAGAAAATAGAAGACGCAGAAAGCACACAAGCTACACGAGACCATTTGTTTGCAGAACAAATTTTTAATGATGTAGGAAGAATTGTTGAAGAAGGTTTTTTGTCTAATGGAATCAATAAATCATGCGCCTCTTACCAACTAATAAATGTAGATCCTGATAATGCAGATACTTTAGTCATTAATTTTGGCACAACAAACTGTTTGCATAATGCCAAACGCCGAAAAGGCAAAATAATTATTACCTATACAAGAAAATACCGTGATTCATTAGCCGTAATGACAACAACTTTTGAGAATTATTATGTCAATAATAATTTAATTCAGGGAGAAAGAATAGTTACTAACCAAGGAAGAAATAGCCAAGGAAATATGTGGTTTACTATTGAAGTAAACAATGCAAGTATTGCTACTAATAATGGGACTATTGATTGGAATGCAAGCCGAACCAGAGAATGGGTAAGTGGGAGTGCTACTTATGATGACATTTTAGATGACCAATATAAAATTACTGGTTCAGCTAATGGTACTGGAGTAAACAATAATAGTTTTAGTATGGAAATTACTGACACGCTTAATGTTGATTGGGATTGTTTTCCGTCTTGTGTAATTAAGAGTGGAAAAGCAAAAATAACGCCAAATGGTTATACAGATAGAATCATTAATTATGGTAATGGAATCTGTGATTGCAATTTTGATGTTACAATAAACGGAACTACTTACCCTATAGTAGTAAATTAAGCTACCATTAATTTAGTAAATGAAATTTTATTCAGCTGTGCTTTTACATAAGCGGCTGTAATCTGTAGCTCTTTTTTGCTTTTATCTGATGGAAACTCAAACATAGCGTCTAACATAATTACCTCACAAATTGAACGCAAACCTCTAGCTCCTAACTTGAATTCCATTGCTTTATCAACAATAATATCAATTGCTTTTTTATCAAAACTAAGTTCAACACCATCCATGTCAAATAGTTTCTGATACTGTTTAGTTAATGCGTTTTTAGGTTCAGTCAGGATTAATTTTAAGGCATCTCTATCCAGAGGATTTAAGTGTGTAACCACTGGCATTCTTCCAATTAATTCAGGAATTAATCCGAATGACTTCAAATCCTGTGGAGAAATATATTGCAATAAGTTTTCTTTATCAATATCATTCTCTTGTTCTGACCTAAAGCCAATTGAACGCGTATTCATTCTGCTGGAAATATGTTGTTCAATGCCATCAAAAGCCCCACCGCTAATAAATAAAATATCTTTAGTGTCCAAGGCAATCATTTTTTGGTCAGGATGCTTACGTCCTCCTTGTGGCGGAACATTAACAATCGTACCTTCCAATAATTTCAGCATTGCTTGTTGAACGCCCTCTCCGCTTACATCACGGGTAATGGAGGGGTTATCACTTTTACGCGCTACTTTATCAATCTCATCAATAAAAACAATACCTCTTTGAGCTTGCTCTACATCATAATCGGCTACTTGTAAAAGACGTGTTAAAATATTTTCCACATCTTCACCAACATAACCCGCTTCAGTAAGCACAGTAGCGTCAGCAATACAAAAAGGTACTTTTAATAGCTTTGCAATGGAACGTGCAAGTAAGGTTTTTCCAGTACCGGTACGCCCCACCATAATGATATTTGACTTTTCAATTTCAATATCATCTTCAGTAGTATCAGGTTGTAGAATTCTTTTGTAATGATTATAAACTGCAACAGAAATTACCTTTTTAGCATTATCCTGACCTATGACAAAATCATCCAAATGAGCCTTAATGTGTTTGGGTTTTAATAGTTTGAAATCCTTTGAAAGTGTAGTTTCAGAAATAATATCTTCCTTAACTATGCCATGCGCTTGCTCAATACAAGCGTCACAAATATGTGCAGATGTTCCGGCAATTAGGACATTTGTGTCTTGCTTATTTTTCCCACAAAAAGAACATATTACTTTATCGTTTTCTGACATTTACTATTTTTTTCTTTCCAATACTTCATCAATCATACCGTATGCTTTTGCCTCTTCTGCTGTCATCCAATAATCTCTATCGCCATCTTTCCAAACTTTCTTATAGGCTTGTTCTGAATGTTTAGCAATAATTTCATAAAGTTCCTTTTTCAACTTTTGAATTTCTCTGGCCGTAATTTCAATATCAGAGGCTTGCCCTTGTGTGCCTCCTAAAGGCTGGTGAATCATTACGCGAGAATGCTTTAAAGCTGTACGCTTTCCTGCTGCGCCTGCACACAACAATACTGCACCCATTGAGGCAGCCATTCCTGTGCAAATTGTTGAAACATCAGGGCTGATATACTGTATAGTATCGTAAATCCCTAGTCCGGCATATACACCTCCCCCTGGAGAATTTAAATAAATCAAAATATCTTTTTGAGCATCTACTGATTCTAAAAATAATAATTGCGCTTGAATAACATTAGCTACATAATCATTAATAGGCACTCCTAAAAAGATAATTCTATCCATCATCAAACGAGAGAAAACATCCATACTGGCAACATTCATCTGTCTTTCTTCAATAATAGTTGGTGAAATATAATTGCCGTGCATTGATGAAAATTCATTAAGATGTAAGCTACTTATCCCTCTATGCTTTGTTGCGTATTTCTGAAATTCTTTTCCGTAATCCATGGTTGTATTTTTTAATTATTTTTCTGATGCTAATTTAACAAAATCATCATAAGAAATACTTTTCTCAGTTAATTTGAAATTTTCTTTATAAACAGCTAAAGTTCTTTCATCAAAAATTTTATCGTAAACCTTCTTTTTTTCTTCCTCATTTTTAAGGATATTAGTAGCAATATCTGTCAATTGGGCATCATCACCTTCTGGCTGTCCGTATTGCTTCATTTGCATCCCAATTAGTTTTTTAGCATGAGCAACTACATCATCCTGAGTTACTTTAATCTCGTAATTTTCTAAGATTTTATTCTCAATTAACTGCCATTGCAAACTTTTTGAATACATGTCGTATTCAGTGTTAAGCATTTCCATAGTAATCGGTTGTTCTGAAGTTTGAACCAACCATTTTTTTAAGAAATCATCTGGCATTTGTAGTTTGAGTTTTTCAACAAAATAAGTAACTACATCATTTTTAAGCATTCTGTCACTTTCTCCTACCAACTGTCCTTCAGCCTCTGCTTGAATTTTTGCTTTAAATTCTTTTACATTCTTAACAGTCGCCGCACCATATACCTTGTCAAACAATTCAGTATTCAAATCGGCAGGTTGCAAACGATTAATATTTTTTACCGTAAACTGAAATTCTTCTGATGTTAAATTATGAATTACTTCATGCGAAACACTTAACATAGCTCCTAAATCCGCATGATTTGTAAATGCCTTCATTACATTTACAGTAATAACATCATTCGTTTTTACGCCAACAAATTGTTTTTGTATTTTTTTATCAGCAATATGGTTCATGGATACAGTTGCCTCATTCTGTATTCCATTTTTCATTATATCTCCATCAACATCAAGCTGGTTAATTGCACAAAAAACCAAATCACCTTCCTCTGAAACTTCAGGATTGCTCATTTTACCATATTTTTTTGCAATATCAGTACAGTAGCCATCTACTAATTTAGCATCTGCTTTAATCTTGTAAAAATTTAATTTATCCTTATTTGTAATTTTTACATCAAATTCTGGAGCTAAAGCAATTTCATATTCAAATTTAAAGTCCACTTGATTTTCCCAGTCAAATTCACTTGTTTTCAAAGGCATTGGCGAACCCAACACTCTTACTTTTTGTTCAGTAATGTGTTTGTACAATTCATCTTGAATTAATTTGTTTACTTCTTCAATAATAACAGAAGTTCTGTATTTTTTATTGATAATTCCCATTGGCGTTTTCCCTTTTCTAAATCCAGGAATCACAGCCGTTTTACGGTAATCTTTCAATACCTTATCAACTTTTTCAGTGTAATCATTTCCCCCTACATCAATTGTAATTGTAGCCATTAAATCTTTTGCTTTGCTTTGTGTTAAATTCATCTTTTATTTATTATTTTAAAAAGGTTGCGAAAATACACTTATTTATCTGATAATTAAAAAGACTATCGCAACAAAAAAGCAAACGAAAACGCTTGCTTAATTTTGTGCGGGTAAAGGGACTCGAACCCCCACGCCTTACGGCACTAGATCCTAAGTCTAGCACGTCTACCAATTCCGCCATACCCGCAAAAGGGAGACAAAGATATTATTTTTTAACATTCACACATAAAAGGGGCTTTAAAGATTTTTTACTAAACTTTTTATTTAAATTTGTACACCTAATTTAAAATATAAAAAATGAGTTTATCAGTAAAAGGAAAGTTAAGTAGAAAACTAAGCGTAGAAAGCGGAACATCTCAAGCAGGAAAAGAATGGAAAAAACAATCATTCTTGATTGATACAGGCGCACAATATAATCCAGAAATTTGTTTTCAGTTATTTGGAGAGGACAAGATTGAAATATTAAACCATCATAATGAAGGAGATCAAGTTGAAGTTTCTTTTAACTTATCATCCAGAGAATATAACGGAAAATACTTCCATAACATTGACGCATGGAGAATTGAAGGCCAAGGAGCTGGAAGCTCTGAAATGGAAGCTGCTCCAGTATTTAATGCTCCGGAAACAAAAGAAGACGATTTGCCATTTTAAAAATGTCAATTGCAAAAAAGTTTGAAAAGGTATTTAAGGGGCTTTTGCCAGCACCTTTTACTATAGCCGTTTTACTTACTTTTTTCACATTTATTTTAGCACTTTTTATGACACAGCCAAAAGCTGAAGAATCTCATATTCTTCAGCTTTTATCTTATTGGGAAGAAGGTGTTTGGCATCCTCCTTTATTAGTTTTTGCTATTCAAATGATGCTGATGCTGGTTCTTGGTTATGTATTAGCACTCACAAAACCTATCAATTCTCTTATAGAAAAAGGAACTAGTTTTTGTAATAATACTGCCAATGCTGCTGCTATTGTTACTTTTTTTACGCTAGTCGTTTCTCTCTTTAACTGGGGTTTAGGTCTTATTTTTGGAGCTATCTTTGCTCGAAAAGTTGGTGAGCATGCAAGCAAAAATAACATACCACTCAACTACCCACTAATTGGTGCGGCAGGTTATTCCGGGCTTATGGTTTGGCATGGAGGCATCTCTGGATCTGCCCCTATAAAAATTGCGGAAGAAGGTCACTTTTTAGCAGATAAGATGGGCGTTATCTCTCAGGCAGAAACCATCTTTTCTACTATGAATATTAGCGTAAGTATTGTGCTTTTAATTGTTTTACCACTAACCATGTATTATTTAGGCAAGAGAAGTAAAGGCAGTGCGCTACCTATACAAACTTCATTGGAGAATGAGGCTATAGAAATACAGGGAGCGGAAAAAATAGATCATTCCAAAATTATGGCGTACATTTTTGGTGGTATAATTTTAGCTTTTGCTTTTTATAAAGCATTTATACTTCCCGAAAAAATATCACTAAACATTATTACTCCAAACTACATTAACCTTGTTTTATTAGGCCTAGCAGTTATGATGCACAGTAGTTTTTATAATTTTTTGAAAGGAGTAGACAAAGCCATTAGTGGCGCTTCAGGGATACTAATACAGTTTCCGCTTTATTTTGGGATAATGGGAATTATGAACCATTCTGGTATGGTGCAGATTATGTCTGACTTTTTTGTAAGTATCTCTAATGAAACCACATTTCCAATCTTTACTTTTATAAGTGCAGGTATTGTAAATATTTTTGTTCCTAGTGGTGGTGGCCAATGGGCAGTACAAGGGCCAATTATTGTTGAAGCAGCAACACAATTAGGAGTAAGTATTCCCAAAAGTGTAATGGCATTGGCTTATGGCGACCAACTTACTAATATGCTACAACCTTTTTGGGCTTTGCCATTATTGGGCATTACAGGATTAAAAGCCAAAGAAATTTTACCCTACACTCTAATACTATTGGCTGCTGGAATTATAATTTTTATTAGTGGATTATTATTGTTTTAAGGGGCTAATTCTCAATATATTAAAAAACCTGTACTTTTGCAGAATACTAACAAAAAGCAAAAATATTATGAAAAAAATTCTTTACTTATTTCTAGTGCTTCCTCTAATCTTTTCTTCTTGTAAGAAAGAACAAGGATGCACAGACGCAGCAGCAACAAATTACAATGCAGATGCAGAAGAAGATGATGGATCGTGCACATATAGCCTTGTAGGCGTATGGGAATGGGAATCTGCAACTCAAAATGGAACAAATCTATTGGTAGGTCTTGATAATGCGTATTCATTCTTTTGGGCAAATGGTGATTATGGCCAGGAATATTATGCTGGCGGGAGTCTTGCTCGTTTTACTGTAGGCACTTTTACTATAACTGGTCAAAGTTCATTTACAATGACTGACATAGGATATACTGATGATGGTGCTGGTGGCTGGATAGTAGATGCTGCTACAGGAACTCAAACATTTAGTATAACTAAAATCAACAGTAATGAATTGGACGGCCATGACGCAACTAATAACATAACTGTTAATATGGGCAAATCTACACGTTCATTAAGTGAATTTAAATAATAATACAGTTATCTATTTAACTAACTAATTAAACCTCTTCTCATTTCTGAGAAGGGGTTTTTATTTATAATTTTATTTTTTAAGTGAGGTTGGGTTAGCTAAATCTGTAGTAATATAGGCCTTAGGGTTTATTTCCTCAATCATCTTAAGTACTGTTTTTAACTTTCTCCTTTGAATAATACACAAATAAACTTTAACAGGACCATCTTTACCTTGTCCATCAATTACGGTTACTCCATGGCCATTCTCTCTTAATTTTTCAGCTACTGAAGGAGAATTTGAAGGAGAAAAGACCCGTACAATAATATTTCCCACCCCAACCATACGCTCAATATAAGAACCAAAGATAATACCAGCTGCAAAACCTACAGCATAGGCAATAATAAGCATAGGCTGGTCAATATGTATTATTATTTCCCTGATAGCTACAATCCAAATTCCGGATTCTAGTAAGCCAACTAAAGCAGCATAAATTGGCTTGTTTTTATTTACTAAAAGCGTACGCATAGTAGCTAAGCTTGTGTCGGCCAACTTAAGCGAGAAAATTAATAAAAATGCAAAAACTATATCCATTATTTTATTTTTTAAAAACGAGTGGCAAAAGTATACTTATTTATCTGGTTATGAAATTTTATTTATTTTAATTTTTAACATCAAAAGCATCCCGCAAACCATTACCCAACAACATAAAGGCTAACACCAAACTCATAATTGCCACCCCTGGGATAATTGCCAAATAGGCCTTATCCATAATAATGTATGCATAATGATCTTTTATCATGCCTCCCCAACTTGGCATGGGTGGCTGTGCGCCAATACCCAAAAACGAAAGACCGGCTTCAATTAAAATTGCTGCTGCAAAATTAGCTGCCGAAATAACAATAACAGGCCCAATCACATTGGGCAATATATGCTTGAAAATTATTCTAAACGATTTGTACGCCAATGCTTTGCCTGCCTCTACGTATTCCAATTCTCTTATCACCAGTACTTGCCCCCGAACAATACGAGCAACTTCAACCCACATTGTTAAACCTACAGCAACAAACACTTGCCAAAAACCTTTCCCAAGCGCTAAAGTGATTGCAATTACCATAAGTAAGGTGGGAATAGACCATATTACATTGACAAACCACATGACAACATCATCTGTTCTCCCTCTGAAATAACCAGCGATTAGCCCTAAAGTAATACCAATTATTAAGGATATGAAAACAGCAATAAAACCAACAGAAAGTGAAATTCGGATACCATACAGCATACGGCTGAGCAAATCCCTACCGAACTTATCTGTTCCTAGGCAAAAAGTTTGAGTTGTAATTTTATAATCACCACTATATGTTTTTGCTAGTTCTGATTGAAAAGGGAAATAGGAAAGTCCTGTTTTTGTTATTGTATACTTTTCAATTGGGATTCTTTTAACTCCTGAAGGTTTTCCAAAAAACAAACCTTCAAAAAAAGGGATTTCATTTATTTCTTGCTTAGGAATTTCCAGAAAAGTAATCTTTGTTAAAGGTTTTTTGGCTGCTAATTCAATGTGCATTTGATTTGCCATTGGTGAATCATCAGGGCTCAGCGCCACCGCAAATATTCCAATAAAAACACAAAATATAATAAAGACTAAAGCAGAAAAAGCTAACTTATTTTGTTTCAACTTTTGCCAAGCTAATGTATTTAATGAGGTCGCTTTCATTTATTTTTTATGCGTTCTTCCTTTCCACTCAAATGATTTCGTAAAAGAAAGAATAACAATTAAAACTATATAAAAAGAATATAATAACTCAAATGGGGAAATCCATTTTATCAAGTCTGTGCGTTTGAAGAACTTAAGCGCTGGATACAACAAAAACAAATCAGCTATGAACTTTACAATATAAAACAATATAAAAATCTCAAAATATTGCTTAGAAAAAAATTGCATTGCAAACAAGAACACAATAGCTAAATTGACAAATAACACCAGATATGACACATAAATACTTGCAAAATCTTTGTAACTACTACTTTTGGCTGCCCACCTTTTTCTTTGGTTAATAAAAGCTTTTAGGCTTTGTACTCCCTTAGTAATAACAATGGCATTGTCATCTTTTGCAAAAGCAATAGCTTTAGGATATTTTGTTTTCACACTATGTAATAAAAACACATCATCACCACTAGCTGAAGTATCGCTTTCAAAATTATTTACTTCCAAAAAAATTGCTTTTCGATAAGCCATATTTGCCCCATTACAAAAGATTGGGCTATCTATTCCGATTGCACCCGCACCACTACCAATTAATGAGGCAAACTCTAGCGCTTGTAAGCTTTGGAAAACTCCTTTCTGCTTATGAAATACAACAGGACCAGACACTAATTTTATGTTTGAATCTACGAAATAGGAAGCCATTGTTTGTACCCAATTTGGCGAAAAACTACAATCTGCATCAGTAGCCAATATAATTTCTCCCTCCGCTAAGGCTACAGCTTTTTTAATTGCATTTTTTTTGCCAAACTCCCCATCAGGCATATTTACAATTTGTAAATTATCCATTGCAGATTGTTGCAATAATTCCAATGTTGCATCAGTGGAATGATCGTTTACTAAAACAAACTCCAATTTATTAGTCGGATAAATTTGTTTTTTAAGTTCCGTAAGCAATCGTATTATTTCTGATTCTTCATTGCGCATGGCAATCACAACACTCACTTTTGGCGTGTATTCTTGCCTATTTACAGATTTTATTTTATCCCAACCAATGCGGTATTTTGAGATTTGAAATGCATACAACAAAGCAATAAAAACAATAAAGAATGGCATTATTTACGGAAGAATTTAAGCGTGAAAATAAATACTGTTCCGATAAGTGCAGGTAATAAAAGGTTAATAATCCACATAACAAAAGTAGCTGAAAATATCCCAGCCGTATTAGCTGAAAGCAAGCCAAAAAGGAAAATAGCAACAGAACCTCTTACCCCAATTTCAGTAATAGCAATAGTTGGTATTATTGAAACCACAAATAGCATTATCATAATTAAAACAATAGCATCAGTATAGGCAATATTAACATCAAACAATTGCAATAAAATAAAAAATTGAGTAGTAAATACGGTATATCTTGCAATAGAGTACCAAAGTACTTTTGCTAATTCATCTGTATTATAAAAAGAAAAAACTTCATTATATTTCTCATACTTGCTCAAAAATTTAATTTTAGAAAGTATAGTAGAAAATAAGGATGCATTTAAAAATAAAAATACAATCAGCACATTCAGTAACACCAATAAAAATATTAAAATAGGATAGCCAAACTCTATAGAGTTTACCATGTGGGAAAATTCAGGGCTATATTTTGGTAAAAATAATAAGCCAATACAACCAAAGAAAATAGTGGTTACTAATTGTGCCATGGATCCTATTACAGTAATTAACACCGCTTGTATCCTATCTGCTTTTTCCAAACAAAAAACTCTACCCCCATATTCTCCAACTCTATTGGGTGTAAAAGCCGAAACCGTAATACCCGAAAAAATTGCTCTGATGGAACGCTTAATGGATATTTGTTCAATCTTTGAAATTAAAAATTGCCACTTCAATGCTTCCAAAAACCAATTCAAGAACATCATAAGGATAATAACTGCAAGCACTCCATAGTGTTGCTTAATTTGCAGTAAAATCGTATCACCAAAAACATCTTCCTTGGTTTCATAAAAAGGGGATATCTTTTCCTCATTATCAAATTTAATTTGGGCCTCTTTTAAATTATCGTTAAAGGTTTCAACTGATCCAATTTCAAAAAAGAAATGAGGTCCTAAGTTAGGGGCTTCACCAAAAGCTTTTCCCCTAACTTTTTTAAATTGCTCTTCAGATAGCAATTCTTTTTTAATATAAACATAGGCTTTCCCCTTGTTTACAATTACTATTTTTTCAACCTTCCTGGTTTGTAGCATAGATTGGTTGAATTCTTGCCAATTAGTTGGCTCAGTTACTATAAATTGCTCTACACTACTTTTGGTAATAAGTTGCTCGTACAAAAAGAAAAGGGCAAAAGCCACAATTCCAATTTTTAATAGAAAGCCAATCGTTTTTCTGCTTAGCATTGCTTAGTTTTGTTGTATAATTATTCAAAACAAAGATAACAATTGCAGACTGATAAAATCATATTAGGCATAGATCCTGGAACTACAATAATGGGATATGGACTTCTTCATATTAAAGAAAATCAAATGGAGCTTATTCAAATGGGGGTTTTACATCTTTCAAAACTAGGCTCTCATGAGTTAAAATTAAAACGGATATTTGAACGCACCTTGCAATTAGTTGATGAGTATAAACCAGATGAATTGGCTGTTGAGGCTCCTTTTTTTGGCAAGAATGTGCAGTCTATGTTAAAATTAGGAAGAGCACAAGGGGTGGCTATGTCAGCAGCACTTTACCGTAATGTTCCTATATTTGAGTATGCACCAAAAAAAATAAAAATGGCTATTACTGGAAAGGGAACTGCTAGTAAAGAACAAGTTGCGGCTATGCTAAAATCTCTTTTAAATATTAAAGAAATGCCCAAACACTTAGATGCAACAGATGGATTAGCGGCTGCCGTTTGCCATTATTTTCAAAGAAATCCTAGTGGAACAGGGAAAAAGTATACCGGTTGGGGATCCTTTTTAAAAGATAATCCTGATAAACTTAAATAGCTGATTTAATCAAATCTGAAACTGATTTCATTTCAGCTTCAGAAAACTTCAATTTTGGTCGCTCAAAATTAATATCAGATACATTATTCAATGGTACTAAATGAATGTGAGCATGAGGGACTTCAAGCCCAATTACAGCTACTCCAATTCTTTCACATGCAATTACTTTATCCATACCTTTTGCTACTTTTTGTGCAAATTTCCAAAGTTCTAAATATTCGTCTGAAGTAATATCAAAAATATAATCGGTTTCCTTTTTAGGAATAACGAGCGCATGCCCTTTGGCCAAAGGAAAAATATCCAAAAATGCTAAATGATTTTCGTCCTCAGCAACTTTAAATGCAGGAATATCACCACTCACTATTTTAGAAAAAATACTTGACATTATAGTCTTTCTATTTTAATAATTTCAAAATGCATAATCCCATTTGGCACGTCAATATCAGCAATCTCCCCAACAGATTTTCCTAATAATCCTTTACCTATAGGAGAAGTAGCCGAAATCTTTTTTGCAGCGAAATCAGCTTCACTTTCAGAGACAATAGCATAGGTCATTTCCATGCCATTTTTCGTATTCTTAATAGTAACTTTTGTCAATAGATGCACAGTTGAAATATCCATATCTGCTTCATCTAAAACTCTAGCATTAGCAACATCATTTTCTAATTTTGCAATTCTTGCTTCTAGTAAACCTTGCGCTTCTTTTGCAGCATCATATTCTGCATTTTCTGATAAATCGCCTTTATCTCTTGCTTCTGAAATTTGATTAATAATTCTAGGTCTATCAACCGACTTTAACGTATTTAATTCGGCTTTTAAGTTATCGTATCCTTCTTGTGATAAATATATTGTACTCATAATTCTTATGCTTATAAACGCACAAAAAGGAAGTTGCCTTCCTTTCTGAACATAATATGTTTTGTTTTTATTTTATAAATTAACCCTAACCCCAATAGTGTGTGAGCCTTGGAAAGGATCAGTATGACGGTAAGAATAATCCAAACCAAATATTGTGCCATTACCCATTGGTAATTCTACTGTAAAACCAGCGGAAGGGCCTCTTAATGCAGTTGTTCTTGTTGATGGATCTCTGATTCCTTCCTCATAAGTATATCCTGTACGGACCATAAACATATCCCTGTAAGCATATTCACACCCTAAACGATACTGATCTTTTTGGAAAGAATTAGAAGTAAAAGTACCTGCTCCTGTTATTCTGTGTCTTAACACATTAATATCGTACGACATACCGATATTTAATAAAGCTGGTAATTCAAGTTCTGAAGACCTCTCTTCAACTGTCATTTTATAATCATCATCATCACCTACAAATCCTCTAAAAGAAAGTCCATCACCTGAAAATGACATCCTTGGCCCCACATTCTTTAATGAAATACCAAACTTTAAATTATCTTTTGCTCCTGTTACATATTGAATACCTGCATCCAAAGCTACCCCATTAGCATCTACATTAGAAATTTGCTCAGAAATCATTTTAATAGTCATTCCTCCATAAATACTATGCGAGAATACCTTAGCATAAGATAGTGCTATATTCATAAATTTAGGCGAATACGTTCCTATTCCTCCATCTGGCAAATCAACAGTAGTAATTTCAATCTCTCCAAAATCCATACTCATTACTGCAAAACCAAGCACTCCTGATTCCCCTATTTTTTGTGAGAAACCAAATGAACTAATCGCACTTACTGCATCATTAGCACTAAACATTTTACTGCCATATTGTAACCAAGAAGTTTGAGTAAAAATTAATTCTGTTTTTTCAGTAAATGCTAAACCAGCAACATTTGAATAAATTCCCTCAAGCCCTCTTACTCCTGCAATATTTGCGCCTGCCCAACCAGAGGTTCTTGCCCAAGGGTTGATTAATAATTCGGAAGCTCCTGCTTGCCCGGATCTTTGCTCGTTTCCTGCAAAACCTTCTTGAAATGGAAGCGTAATCAAAGCAATTAGTATTGTAGCTTTTATCCAGTTATTAATTTGTTTCATATCTATATATTTATTATCGTCAAATTTTATTTATTAGAATGTATCTAAATCAATTGGCCTTAATGCTCCAAACCATTTAATTGCTTTCTCCCCTATACCAGGAGCATTTACATGAATAATATATAAACCGCTTGCAATTGGAATCCCAAAATCATTTTTCAAATCCCAATCAATAGAAGTTACTGTATCATCCTTTTTCATTTTACGCACCAAAGTACCACTCACAGTAAAAATAGAAATTGTTGCTCGCTGTGGTAAATTAGTAATCTTAACTCTGTTGTCTAGCTGATTTACTTCATAAGAAGAATATCCATAGTAAGGATTAGGTACAGCTTTAACCATTTCCATTGCATCCTTAGCTACACTTAAAATTCCTGTTTCGGCAACAATACCATCTGTATTAAAACGGTAAATAGGATTAAATGAATTTAGTGCAGCATATTCAATTACTCTTGCTTTGGCACTACCAATAAAAGATGTAGTGGCTGCAACAAATATTTCACCTACTTCATAAGTGTTTCCATCATGAGTGATTGATTTACCGCCCCAACTTCCTTGCGGGTATGTATTAGATGAATTAAAATATGCAACTGTATAAGACTCACCAATAATTAATGCGTCAGTTGATTTTAAGATTTTATCTCCAGTAACTGTTTCATATTGCTTATAAGGCTTAGTTACTCTCAATTTCACTCTTACATCACTTGTCAATAATTCTCTTCCTGGAGCTAATAAAGGTACGCTAACCCAACCAATATTTTCAAATACATCAAACTGACCTATAATTAATGGAGTAGAGTTTGTTAATTTTTCATAAATCCAAGCTCCTTCATCATAATTCGGTGAATTTCCAACATCCTTTAAATCACCGTTTACATAATTTTCAGTTCCTTTTACCCATGATGAACCATTCACTACATAAATAAAGTGCTTGCCTCCTAATAAATAATTACCTCCAGAAAATTGTTGCCCTATTGGCGCTGAAGGATCATAAAAGGGGAAGTTATCAGTAACAATTTTAGACGTAGGATTCCACTTCATATCAGCACCATTTTCAGAAGTTTGCCATGAATCTTCAGCAAAAATAATATTCAATCGTTCACCAGTCTCAATATCAATAGCATAACCAGGGAACCATCCCATACCCAATGTACCGCTTCCATCATCATTACCTTCTTTATCAACTGAAGGTGATTGCCTTAATCCCATTTTTATCTGATTTCCAATTGATAAAGCAGGATCATCTTGCGATTCAACCACACATACTCTACTCCATTTTGATTTATCATCAGTAAATACAATATCAACAGAATTTAAATTTTCTAACTTAGCATAACTATTTGTTACTGTACTGCTAAAACCAGGGCCGTCATTCATGTTTGATACAAAAGAATAAGGCGCCCAAGTGCCTCCGGTCGTCTCCATATCACCAAAGAAAGTGGAAACAACATTTGTTTGCATTACAGCTCCTTCATAAACTCCATTTAGATCTTCATCTTGATTGTAATCGCTTAAGCCTGCAAAATTATCATTAGTATAAGCTCCAGCTCTTATCCAATTCAATGCCCAGAAAAAACCATCATCATTATCATCAACATCAGCTAAACCACTTAACCATCTGTCATTTATATTAGAATACTCAATAGTACCTGATATAAAACCATTATTTTCAATATTTGTAGGATCAGCACCAGGATTACTAGCTTGTTTTATTTTAACATTTAAACCTAAGCTTGTAATGTATTGTTCAGTGCCTACAACTATATCCTGATTAACAGAAGCTTTCACATTACCTGTTTCTTCATCAATTAAGGTCCATTTTTTGTAAGAAGTAATTGTGCCAGTACTTGTTAATGTTGGTTCTTCAAATTTCAAAATAAATGTTCCTTTTGGTATTTTAACAGGATCAACTACCGAAATATCAATAGGTCCTTGCCCTGCCTCATATGTAATATTCATTGCTCTGTGATCAGGATTTTCAAGTATTGCATTAATAGTTGCAGAAGTAAGCTCTAAAGCCATGCCCCCATTACCTGTTCCTTCAATTCTTGTAATTTCAACCCCATCACCATAAGAAGCGTTTAATGTTGTACCTCCAGCTTCAGGCTCTGT
>Ga0310121_10000668_pt1 | contig 36860 bp, 40 predicted proteins | sample CB27_Tmax_986_MG_FD_203504 | JGI IMG/M metagenome (GOLD analysis project Ga0310121, IMG submission 203504) | Marine microbial communities from Western Arctic Ocean, Canada - CB27_Tmax_986 | ecosystem: Environmental > Aquatic > Marine > Oceanic | place: Canada: Western Arctic Ocean | collected...
TATAAAAACAATAGATCTGGAGGAATTTTATCCAAAAGGGAAAAGAGAGTTTATTGATTTGTCCCAGTGGTTAGAAAATGGTTTAATTTTAAGAGAAAAAGAATTCAGAATAAAGATTAAATCTCATGAATGGATTTCATACAAGGATAAATTTGTAGCTATTGGTTGTTCGACTAATGCTATTTTACCATCGTGGGCACCTTTATTGGTTACTTCGTATCTGGAACCTTTTGCAAAAAAAATTATTCATGGTAGTTTAACGGAATTAGAAAATGATATTTTTAATGATATTATTAGAAAATTTGATTTAAGCCCTTTTAAAGATGAAGCTGTTATGATAAAAGGATGTTCTGATAATTCTATTCCAGATAATGCTTATGTTCAATTAATTATTTTGTTAAAATCCGTTTCTAAAAGTCTTTTTTATGGAGAGGCTTGTTCTTCTGTTCCTATATGGAAAAGATCAAAAAATTAATTAAAGTTGCAAAAAATAAAGATTTTAATTTTTACTTATTATTGGCCTCCTTCTGGAGGATCTGGGGTTCAACGTTGGTTATATTTTTCAAAATATTTAAAGGACTTTGGATGGCATCCAATTATAATAACAGTGAAAAAATCAAAAGCATCTTATTCAGTTATTGATGATTCTTTAGAAGGTTATGTTGATGATCTAGTTGTTTATCGAACCAATACTATAGAACCTTTGAAATTTTATTCAAATTTAATTTTTGGAAATTCTAATGAAGGAATTCAAAAAGGGGAAGTATTTAAAAAAAATTTCTTTCATCATTTAGCAGCATTTATTAGAGGAAATTTTTTTATTCCTGATGCTAGAAAAGGATGGGTTAATTATGCTTTAAAAAAAGGGAGAGAAATAATAAAAAATGAAGAAGTTAAATATATGGTTACTACAGGACCGCCACATTCATCTCATCTTATAGGCTTAAATTTAAAACAAGAGTTTTCTTTAAAGTGGATTGTAGATTTTCGAGATCCATGGAGTAGCATGTTTTATTTGAAAGAAATGTATAGAACAAAGTATGCTCAGAAAAAAGATGAGAGGTTGGAGAAGAAAGTTTTGATTAAAGCTGATAAAATATTAACTACTATAGGTGATTCATTTCATGATGAATTAATTCAAAAGTCTAATATATTTTCAGAAAAACTTTTTTCAATTCCAAATGGTTATGATTCAGATTTAATTAATTATGTTAATCAAAGATTAAATTCTACTTTCCATATTGTTTATTCAGGTTTACTTACAAATAATCATTCATTCAAACCTTTTTTCTTAATGTTAAAAGATTTAAAGTCAATTTATCCTAAGTTAAAGATAAGAGTTTCGTTAGCAGGTCAAATTTCAGATGATGTGGACTTATTTATCAGAGAAAATTTAGTTAACATTGATTATGTTAATAGCGGTTATCTTCCTCATATTCAGTCAATTAATTTAATTAAAAAAGCTAATTTACTTTTAAATTTTACTTATTATGGTGATAGTAATAATAAAATGATTCCTGGAAAGGTTTTAGAGTATATTGCCACTGGAATTCCAATACTTTCAATTGGAAATACTAATAATTATTTGTCAAGATTTTTATTAAAGGGAAGTTGTGCTAAAACATTTTTAGATAATGATTTAACAAAAATGAGGTCATTTACAGAAAAAGTAATTAACGCATATATAAAAAATAAGCCTTTAAAAAATTCATTTCCAAATATTGAAAATTTTAGCAGAAAAGCATTAACTGAAAAATTAAGTAATTTGTTAAAAAAAGATATAGATCAAATAAAATAAAGTTTATTTTTTCTAATGTAATTATATACTTTAGGTTGTATTAAATTAGAGACCTTAATATTATCAGATATATTTTTTCTTATTTGACTACTTGAAATTTTAATTTGAGGAGCTTTGAAAAATTTTATTTTTGAATTATTCTTAAGATTTTCAGGAATTAAAAAAAAAGAGGATTCTCTCGGATAAACATACAATTCATAGGAATTTAAAATTTCTTGATAATTTTTCCATTTATGAAAATTTGATAAATTATCTTCCCCTAATAGTAAAACAAATTTTTTTTCTGGATACAAATTTGATAATTTTTTTAGTGTATTTATAGAATAGTTTGGTTTGTTTAAAGAGAATTCAATTTTGGAAATAGTTATATTTTTCATATGACTTATTGCTAATTCAGACATTTTAAATCTTACATTTTCTGTTGTTAAACATTTTGATTTAAGAGGGTTTAAAGGTGTAATAATTATCCAAACTTCATCTAAATCAGATTTTTCAAGAAAAAAATTTATAAGTTTTAAATGACCAAAATGGATAGGGTCAAAAGTTCCAGGAAAACATCCAATTTTTTTCAATCTTTTATAAAGTTCAGAATTAATTTTTCAGCTTTTATTTTGGCTTTATTTAGATCATTATTTAATAGACGAACATCAAATTTATTTGCTAATTTAATTTCATCTTGAGCTTTATGCATCCTTAATTTCAGCTTTTTTTTAGAATCCAAGTTTCTTTTAATTAATCTTTTTTTAATATGATCTATATTTGGAGTTTCTATAAAAACAGAAAGAGTTTGATTAGGATATTTTTTTTTGATGTTAAGTCCACCAATAACATCTATATCAAAAACAACATGCTTCCCTAATCCCCAAATACGTTTAATTTCTTTTTTGAGAGTTCCATAATAAGATCCGGGATAAACTTCTTCATATTCCACAAAATCATCATTCATTATTTTCTTTTTAAAATCTTTTTTTGTTAAAAAAAAATAGTCTTTTCCATTAGTTTCACCGTTTCTTGGAGATCTTGAGGTAGCAGATATTGAAAATAATAATGAAAGTTTTTTTTGTTTCAAGAGATGTTTAACCAAAGTAGTTTTACCACTTCCAGAAGGAGCTGAAAATATTATGAGTTTTCCAGTTTTCAATCAAGCTATATTATGAAGTTGTTCTTTTATTTTTTCAAGTTCATCTTTCATTTGAACAATTATTTTTTGTAATTCAGAGTCATTTGCTTTTGAACCAATTGTGTTTATTTCTCTTCCTATTTCTTGAGTTATAAAACTTAATTTTTTCCCATTAGGAGATTCTTCGTTCATTACGTCTAAAAAATAATTTAAATTATTTTTTAGACGTACTTTTTCTTCAGTTATATCATTTTTTTCTAAATAATAAATTAATTCTTGTTCAAACCTATTAGTGTCAATTGATATTGTAGTTTTCGATAAACTATTCTTTATTTTTTTCTTTATTTTTTTAATCCTAAAAGGATCAATTTTTTCAGCAGTTTTTAGCAATTTGTTTAAAATTTTTATTCTTTTCTTAAATTCTTTTTCATGAACTTTTCCTTCATTTAATTGATATTTAGATAAATCATTTATTACGTTATTAATTTGAGTTAATATTTCTTTTTTTTCAAATGGGCTTACATTTATATTTTCAGAATTAATGACTTCAGGAAGTTTCATTGCAATAGATAGAAGGTTTTCTTTATTATCGTAATCTATTTTTTTTAGTTGATTTATATAATTATTAAGAATTTTAGTATTGATTTTAGTAGGAAGAGTTTCAGTGTTATTTTTGTAATTTATTCTTAGATCAATTTTTCCTCTATTAATCTTTGAAGTGATCAATTTTCGAAATTCAGAATCTAAACTATTAAAAAAATAATTGCTTTTAATATTTAGATCTAAATGCTTACTGTTTAATGATTGGATTTCAATATTAATAAGTTTATCATTTATTTGAGCTTGAATCTTTCCAAAGCCAGTCATTGATATTAACATATCTATTTTATAGTTTTTTTATTTTAATATTTTGGAAAGAAACTATATTTCCATGGTCTTGTAAACCAATTTCCCCTTTTTTTCTTTTACTAAAATTTTTAAATGTTTGATGAGCAAATTTTGACTTAGCTATTAATTTATCCCATTCATTTCCATAAAGAGGAAAGTTATTTATCTCTTTACCATTTAAAAAGACATTTCCACAATTGACTTTATAATTTACAGTAAGAATTATTTTACTCCATTCTCCAGCAGGATAGGTGTTATCAATTATCGGTTCAGAAAGGTCATATAAAGCTCCAGCTTGGCGAAAAGTTGGTCTTACTTTTGCATCTGGATGATCATTATTATCAATTATTTGTATTTCAGGTCCAGTTCTGTAGGGAGCTTTATATTTTTTTCCTTCTTGAATTCCCCATAAAATTCCGCTATTTCCTTTTTTAGATATTTTCCACTCTAGGGATAAAATAAAATTGGTATATTCTTTATCAGTTAAAATATCGTGATTTCTTCTATCACGTCTTTCTCTTTTTGACGGATCCATTTCCATAGTTCCTTTTTTAATAATCCAGACATTACCAACTACATCTTCATTAAATCTATGCCAACTATTAAATGAATTTCTATCGAAGAGTATTTCCCAATCATTATCTGATTTTGAGTTTTGAGAAAAGCCACTAGTTGAAAATAGAAAAAATAAGGTTATAATTATTCTGTACTTTATCATATACCTAAAATTTTCTTTAATTGATTTTTATCAATATCTCCACCAGCAAAATCATCAAAACTTTTTTGTGTTGCTTCAATTATATGGCTTTGAATAAAAGGAGCACCTTCTCTAGCTCCTTGTTCAGGACTTTTGATGCAACATTCCCATTCCATTACTGCCCATACATCACAACCGTATTCAGTTAATTTAGTGAATATAGTTTTGAAATCAATTTGACCGTCTCCTGGAGATCGATATCTTCCAGCTCTATCAATCCAATCACTATAACCTCCAAAAGCTCCTTTTTTACCATTTGGCTTAAATTCGGAGTCTTTTACATGAAAAGATTTTATAAAACTGTGGTAATGATCAATATATTCAATATAGTCTAATTGTTGAAGAACAAAATGACTTGGGTCATATAAAATATTTACTCTTTTATGGTTTCCTGTGGCTTCAAGGAATCTTTCAAAAGTTACACCATCATGTAAATCTTCACCTGGGTGGATTTCATAACACACATCCACCCCATTTTCATCATAGAAATCTAAAATAGGTTTCCATCTTTTAGCTAATTCTGAAAAACCAAGTTCTAATAAACCTTCTGGTCTTTGAGGCCATGGATGCCATGTATGCCACAATAATGCTCCTGAAAAAGTTGCATGAGATTTTAAGCCCAGACGCTTACTCGCTACTGCAGCTTTTTTTACTGTATCAATTGCCCAATTAGTTCTTGCTTTAGGGTTATTCTTGAATTGATCTGGAGCGAAGTTATCAAACATCAAATCATATGCAGGATGAACTGCAACTAATTGACCTTGTAGATGTGTCGAAAGCTCAGTTATTTCAAGTCCGTAAGAATTAATCTTACCTTTTAATTCGTCACAATATGTTTGACTTTCTGCAGCTTTATCCAAATTGATTAAGAAATTTTCCCAAGTAGGGATTTGAATACCTTTATATCCAAGATCAGAAGCCCATTTGCACATTCCGTCTAGACTATTAAAAGGAGCTTTTTTATCAACAAATTGAGCTAAAAATATTGCAGGTCCCTTTATTGTTTTCATTGTTTGTCCAGGCTTAGCCATATATTTCCTTTATTATGTGATTCAACAACTTTTTCTATAAAATTCATGCCTTTTAAGCCTTCATATAATGTTGGATATTCAGAACCAAAAGACTTTTCATTTCTTAAATCTTTAGCAACTCCTTTGTATATATTTCCCATTGCATCAAAGATTCCTTCAGGGTGACCTGCTGGAAGTTTTGTCCCATCATTAGCAAAATCAGAAATGTATGGATTACCTGGTTTTATAAGTCTTCTAGGTTCATCATCTTTTAAGTGATATAAACAATTTGGATTTTCTTGTTCCCATTTAAAAGCACCATTTCTTCCATAGATTGCTAAGGTTAAATTATTTTCTTCACCAGTTGCAATTTGACTAGCTCTTAAAACTCCTTTTAATTTATTCGAGAAACGAACTAGAATTGTTCCATCAATATCTAAACTATTATCTTCATATAGCATATTTAAATCTGCAAGTAGTTCTTTAACTTCCATTCCAGTAACATATTCAACTATATTAAAGGCATGTGTCCCAATATCACCAATACAAGAACTAATTCCGACTTTTTTAGGGTTAAGACGCCAAACAGTTTTTCTTTTTTCTTTTTCATGAATAAAACCGTTTACCCATCCTTGATAATACTGAACATCAACTTTTTGTATTTCTCCAATGACACCTTCGGAGATTAATTGCTTCATATGTCTAACCATTGGATATCCGGTATAAGTATATGTAACAGCAAAAATTGAATTATTTTTCTTTTGTAGTGAGTATAATTCTTTTGCTTCTTCTAGATTTGTGGTTAAAGGTTTTTCAGAAATTACATTAAAACCATTTTCTAAAAGTTTTTTCGCCATTGGGTAGTGTAAAAAATTTGGAGTTAAAACTGAGACTACCTCTATGCGGTCTTTTTCTGATAATTTTGTTTCTTTATTAATAAATTCGTCAAAGTTTTTATAAATTCTATCTGTATTTACTCCTATTTGTTCAGCAAAAGTTATATTTTGTTCATAATCAGGATTAAATACACCGCCAATAATTTCATATTTATCAAACATACTTGATGCAACCCTATGAAGAACACCTATAAGTGAATCTCCACCTCCACCAATTATACCAAGCCTAATTTTGTTCATATATTTTTTATTTTGATTTTTTCATTTCTAAATGTGAATATAAATAAGATTAAAATAACAAAAGCAAAAATTGATGGTTGAATCCATATTTTTTGCCAATTGTGTCCATCATTTATTAAATATAAATCGGTTAGATATCCAGCTATTCTAAATCCAATAAGCATTCCTAAGCCATAAGTTGCAAGAGTTATTAGACCTTGAGCAGAACTTTTATATTCAGGTTTACATTTTATATTAGTATAAATTTGACCAGAGACAAAGAAAAAATCATAGCAAATACCGTGTAATATAATTCCTAAAATTAGCATCCAACTATTTACACCATCTGCTCCAAGTGAAAAAAGTAAATAACGTAATCCCCATGCAAAAATTCCCACTATTAATGTTGATTTAAAACCAAATCTTTTAATAAAAAGAGGCAATAGTGATAAAAATAATATTTCTGAAATTTGACCTAAAGTCATTTTTCCTGCAGCAGCTTCCATTCCAATTTCATTTAAAAATTGATTTGCGTGTTGGTAGTAAAATGCTAAAGGAATGCATATTAAAATTGAAGCTATAAAAAAAATAAGATAAGCTTTGTCCTTTAATAATTTTAATGCATCTAATCCAATTATTTGACTAAAACTTTTACTCTTATTTTTTTCAATTGTAGGAGGTGTATTAGGTAATGTAAAACTGTATATTCCTAGAATTAATGAAATAAAAGAGGACATGTAAAATGTGTTTTTTAAAGTACTAGAACTTTCCCAGGACAAATATCCAATTAATAGACCTGCTACAATCCACCCTAAGCTACCAAAAACTCTTATAGGAGCAAATTCTTTTGAAGGGTCTTTCATTTGTCTAAATGCAACTGAATTTGCTAAAGCTAATGTTGGCATATAAAACAACATGTAAATTAAAATATAGGGATAAAAAACAGAAAAATTATCTGATACACCGGCTTTGTAAAGTAAAAAGGCTCCCAACAAATGAATTGAACCTAAAACTTTTTGAGCTGCAAAGTATTTGTCTGCAACTAGTCCAATTATGAAAGGAGCAATAATTGCCCCAATTGATTGAGTTTCATAAGCAAGGGCTAGTTCACTTCCTGAAGAATTAAATTCTTGAGAAAGAAAAGTTCCCATTGTTACAAACCAAGCTCCCCATATAAAAAATTGAAAAAACATTAATAAAGAGAGTTGAAAAGAAATTTTAAAACTCATTAAATTAATTATTTAAATTTCACCTCCAATTTTAATCAGAAGATCTTTGGTAGCCTTTATTCCTTCCAGTTCTGAGAGTCTTTCTCCTTCATATTCAACTCCAATAAATCCTTTATAATTTTGATTTTTTACTATTTCTAACATACGTTTATAATCTATAGTTGTTTCAAATCCTTTAGAATTAAAATCATAGGATTTTGCACTAACACCAAATGCTTTAGGCATCATTTCAGATATACCTTTGTATATTTCGTATGCTTCTTTACAACTTCCATCAAAGATAGATCCATAGCCTTCATCACTCATGCAAAAGTTTCCAAAATCAGGAAGAGTCCCACAATTATCCATATTAACACCATAAATAACCTTCATTAATAGGGGAATGTTTGAGGTAATTCTTCCATGATTTTCGACAAGTACGTTTATATTAAGTGTTTTAGCATATTTTGAAAGTTCTGATAAACTTTTTATTGAATTTGAAATCCATTTATCAGGATCTTTTTCACCATATAAATTAAGTCTAACTGAAGAACAACCAATTTTTGAAGCAGCATAAATCCATAATTTGTGATTTTCAATAGCTTCTTTTTGTTTTATCAAATTTGAAGATGCAAGATCACCCTCACCGTCAATCATTATAAGTACATTAGTAATTTTATTTTCTTCAGCTAAGGATTTGTTTTTATTTATAAAAACTTCAATGGCACTTTTTTTATCTTCGCTTTTCATAACATCTTCGTATAGGGCATTAACATATTCAATACCTTCGAATCCTAGTTTTTTTGCAAGAGAAGCGAATTTATATGGATCATAGTCATTTTCTTTAATCATTCTATGGATAGACCATTGAGCAAGAGATAGTTTGAAGAAGAGAGGTGAGGATTTTGTTTTATTATTAGATTTAGTTTTTATATCCTTACAACTTAAATTACTAAGAAAAATAACACACAGACTTAAGCTAACTATTTTTGCAATAAATTTTTTACGTTTCATATTAAATATAATTTTATTAATCTTTCTAAAATAATCAATATTTTCAGACCTATATATTTTTTATATATTTGAATATATATTTTAAAAGCTTATAAAACTATTTATGGATGATAAATATGATGCTATTGTTGTTGGTACCGGAATTAGTGGAGGTTGGGCAGCTAAAGAACTTTGTGAAAAAGGTCTTAAGACTTTAGTTCTAGAAAGAGGACCAATGGTTAAGCATATTGAAGATTATTCTACAATGAATAATGATCCGTGGGATTATAAGACAGGTGATGTAATAACTAATGAGACAAGGAAAAAACAAGCAAAGCAAAGTAGGACAGGTTATACAACAACTGAGTCAAGCAAACATTTTTTTGTAGATGACATAAAGCATCCCTATAATGAAATTAATCGATTTGATTGGATGAGAGGATATCATGTGGGAGGAAGATCGTTGGTGTGGGGTCGACAAACCTATAGACTTAGTGATTTTGATTTTGAGGCAAATTTAAAAGATGGATTTGGAGTAGATTGGCCTATAAGATATAAAGATATAGCTCCTTGGTATGATTATGTTGAAGAATATATTGGTGTTACTGGAGAAAATTTAGGATTACCTCAATTGCCTGATGGAAAGTTTTTAAAACCTATGGAATTAAATTGTGTAGAAGAGGTATTGAAATCATCTCTTAATAAAAATTATAAAGACAGAGTTCTAACAATCGGAAGAGCTGCACATATAACTGAAGGAACTAAACCAGGTCTAGGAAGAAGTACTTGTCAATATAGAAATCGATGCAGAAGAGGTTGTCCTTTTGGAGCTTATTTTAGTTCCAACTCTTCAACACTTCCAGCAGCTGAAGCTACTGGAAATATGATTCTTAAACCTAATAGTATTGTTTATGAAATTATATATGACAAAGAAAGAGAAAGAGCTTCAGGAGTGAGAGTTATAGACACAGAAAATAATCAATCTTATGAATATTTTTCTAAGATCATATTCCTTTGCGCATCTACTATTCCTACTGCTTCTATACTAATGCAATCAAAATCAGACCGTTTTCCTAATGGTATGGGAAATGATTCAGGAGAGTTAGGACATAATATTATGGATCATCATCTTGGTGTTGGAGCTTCTGGATATTACGATGGTTTTAAAGAAAAATACTATACTGGTAGAAGACCAAATGGAATTTACATTCCAAGATTTAAGAATTTGGGAGGAAATACTGATTCCAAAGAATTTATTCGAGGATATGGTTATCAAGGAGGAGGAAGTAGGTCGGATTGGTCTAAATCAATTAAAGAATTAGCATATGGGGAAAAGTTTAAGGAAGAGATAATGAAACCCGGAGATTGGCAAATGGGAATAGGTGGTTTTGGAGAAATTCTTCCTTATCATGAAAATAAAATGATACTTGATTACGATAAAAAAGATCAATGGGATCTCCCGACAATTACTTTTGATGCTACATTAAAGGAAAATGAGTTAAAAATGAGAAAAGACATGGTTAAAGAGGCAAAAGAAATGCTTGAAAATGCCGGTTTTAGAGACGTTAAAGGATTTGATAGAGAATATGGTTTTGGTTTGGGTATTCATGAAATGGGAACTGCTAGAATGGGAAGAGATCCTAAAACATCAATGCTAAATCGTTTTAATCAGATTCATAGTGTCCCTAATGTTTATGTTACAGATGGGGCTGCAATGACATCTTCAGGAAATCAAAATCCTTCCTTAACATATATGGCTCTGACTGCTAGAGCAGCTAATCATGCTGTTAATGAACTTAAGAAAATGAATTTATAATTTAAAAGATGAATAGAAGAAAAGCTCTTAAAAATTTAGGAATTAGTTTCAGTGTAATAACTGTTACGCCAAGTATTTTAAGTTTACTTCAAAGTTGTCAAAAGAGTACTTCATGGAATCCAGTTTTTTTTAATAAAGAACAGTTTTTAGTGATTTTAAAACTTATGGAGATAATTATTCCAGAGACAGATATACCAGGATCAACATCACTTAAGTTACCAGAATTTGTGGATGCATATATAGAAGAAGTATTAGATTTAAATTCTCAACAAAGAATTAAAGATGGTTTAAGTCAATTTTTTAAAGAAGTAAAATTAGATACTCAACAAGAAAGTATAAGCTCTGTAACCATAAATCAGTGGGAGATGCAATTAAATAATCATCTTAAAGAGGAAAAAAACAAAGGTCTTTCAACAGAAATTATTCAAGAATTAAGAACTTTAACAGTAAATGCATTTAAGTTTAGTGAATATGTTGGTGAAAATGTTTTGGCTTATTCACCAATTCCTGGAGAACAAAGAGGATGTGTTGATCTTAATGAAACTACTGGAGGTAAAGTTTGGTCTTTAAAATGATCTAAAATATTCTGAAAGAGCTATAGCTTCTTCTTCAGTAATATTTTGATTTAGCATAATTATTCCATTGTATTTTTTAAGAAGATCAATGGCAATAGGATCTTCTTTTATCATCTGAATAGGATTTAAAATCATATTTAAAACCCATTCAGGACTTCTTCTTTCATATATGCCTTTCATAGAAGGGCCTATTAATTTTTTATCAGGCATATGACATGCAGTGCATTTTTGTTTAAAAATAGCAGATCCTTTCTCAACTAATTTATTATCTATATTATCATTAAAATTAAAGGATTTTATTGGACCAATTCCTTTATTATTAAGATCTATTTTTATGGATGATTTTGTTATAGAATTATTTTTTTTCTCAATTTGTTGAATTCTTTTATATTCGAATCCTTTTTTATTTTGCTTTTCTCCTCCACAATTTATAATGAACAAAATTGAAAGGGTGAATATAATTTTTTTCATAATTAATTAATTTTTGCTAAAATTAGAAAAAGAATACTTTTATAAAAATTTTTTTATGTTTTTAAAAGAATTTGAAATTCGATGTTCTGATATTGACGCTAATAAACATCTATCGAATATATCTTATATTACTTATGCTGTAGAAACCCGAATGGAATTTTTAAGAAAAATTGGTTTAAATCATAACAATTTAAAAGAGATGAATTTGGGATCAGTAGTTTTTAATGAACATATTTATTATTATAAAGAAGTCCTTCTTGATCAAAAAATTAAAGTTTCTTTCGAAATTAATGGAACTAGTGATGATAGAAAATTTTTTCAATATGAGCATAATTTTTATAATAGTGATGGTGAAAATGTTGCATTTTATGAAATGACTGGAGCTTGGATGGATTTAGTTAAAAGAAAATTAACTGTATTACCAAAAAAATTTAGTGAAAGTCTTACTAAAATTCATAAAACAAAAAATTTCAAAATAATTTCATCTAAGGATACAAGAATTCCAGGTAAAAATCAAAGACTTAATCTTGATATATAATTAAGTTTTAATCTCTTTTTTTTTCATTGAAACCAGATAAACACCAAAAAACACAAGTCCACAAGCAAGACTTTTTACCCAATCAAGGGTGTCATTTCCTGTTAGAATTGCATAAATAATTGTAATTATTGGTTGAAGATAAGCAAAAGCTCCAATTGTAGTAGCTGGTAGAGTTTTTAGAGCATAAACGTTTAAAAAATAGGTTAAAAAAGTTGTACAGATAACTACAAATCCGATTCTCCAGATAGCATAGAAAGGTAAGTTATGCCATGAAATTTCCATGAAATCAGAAAATGTAACAGGAAAAGTCATGAAAGAACCAACTAAAAACATCCATTTCATTATTGTAACAGTATGATATTTTTCAGTTAATTTTTTTATAAAAACTAGGTATGCTCCATAACTAATAGAGTTTCCTAATAATAAAATATTTCCAAGACTTACATTTGGGGCATTTATTACAATAGACTTATTTCCATAAATTATTAAAACTATAGCTCCAGCAAATCCCATTAAAATTCCCAAAATTTTAAGAAGATTTAAACTTTCTTTTAAAAAAATTGAAGATAAGATCAGAATTATTATTGGAGTTAGTGTAACAATAACTCCGCTATTGATTGGTGTTGAAAGTTCTAGTCCTTTAAAAAACATAAGCATATTAATGCACATGCCCAAAAATGACACTCCTACAATTCTCGAATAATCTTTTTGATCAATTTTTTCATTTGGCAAAAATACGCTAACTGTCCAAAATAGAATTGAGGCACCAACAACTCTTAACATTATAAATCCAAAAGCACCAACATAATCAGGCATTACTACTTTTGCAATTGTATGGTTTAAACCATATATAGTTGTAGCACCAAAAGCTGCAAATAAAGCAAAGATTCTATTTTTCATTTAGAAACTTTTTTATTTCATTAATTGTGTTTTTACTATTACCAATAAAAAGTTTATTAGTATACAATAAAACTGGACGTTTTAAAAAGGTGTAATGCTCTAAAATTAATGGTTTATAATCAGACTCAGATAAGGTTTTGTTTTTTAAATTTCTTTGTTTGTATAATAGAGATCTTTTATTGAAAATTTTTTTAAAACTTCCTGAAATAGAATATATAATTTCAAATTGTTTTTTATTAATTGGATTTGTTTTTATATCTACAAGTTTTATTTTTGAACTTAAGTTAAGTTCTTTAATAATTTTTTTACAGGTATTGCATGATTTTAGATAATAGAATACTCTCATAATTAATTACACAAATAAAATTCATTTTTCTTAAAAAATAGATGATTTGATGCAAAATCCAATACATTTGTACTGATTTGGAGATCTTTATTAAATGAAAAAAAAATTAAATTTTAATAGCAAGGTCATTCATGGAGGTCAGTCATTAGAAAAAGGTTATGGTGCTGTAACGCCCCCTATATATCAAACTTCAACTTACGCTCAAACTTCTCCTGGTAAACATTTAGGGTATGAATATAGTAGAACACATAACCCCACTAGAACAGCGCTAGAAAAGGCATTGGCATCTATAGAAAATGGTAATCATGGATTTGCTTTTGCTTCTGGATTAGCAGCTATGGATGCCATAATGAAATTATTGAAACCTGGAGATGAGGTTATATCAACAAATGACCTTTATGGAGGTTCATATAGATTATTTGATAAAATTTTTAAGGGGTTTGGAATTAAATTTCATTTTGTTCCAATGGATGAAGTTTCTTTAATTCAGAATTTTATAACAAAAAAAACTAAATTAATTTGGGTAGAAACACCAACAAATCCAATGATGAATGTTATCGATATAGAATCAATTTCTTATATATCTAAAAATAACAAGATTTTATTAGCTGTAGATAATACTTTTGCTTCTCCATATCTTCAGATGCCATTAGATCTTGGGGCTGATATTGTAATGCATTCAGCTACAAAATATCTTGCTGGACATTCAGATGTGGTTCTGGGATCTATAGTTGTAAAAGATAATATTTTAGCTGATAAAATTGGCTTTATACAAAATGCAAGTGGTGCAATTTGTGGTCCTATGGATAGTTTTTTAACTTTAAGAGGAATAAAAACTCTTCATTTAAGAATGAAGAGACATTGTGAAAATGCTAAAATAATAGCAAATTTTTTAAACGATCATTCTAAAATAGAGAAAGTTTTTTGGCCTGGATTTGAGACTCATCCAAATCATAATATTGCTAAGAAACAAATGAAGGATTTTGGCGGAATGTTATCTTTTATTCCAAAAGGATCTGATTATAAATCTGCAGTTAAAATTGTAGAAAGTTTTGATTTATTTACGTTAGCTGAGTCACTTGGTGGAGTCGAAAGCTTGGCTGGTCACCCTGCAAGTATGACTCATGCATCTATTCCTAAAATTGAGAGAGAAAAAAGTGGTGTAGTTGATTCGTTAATAAGATTGAGTGTTGGAATTGAGGATGTACAAGACTTAATTTTGGATTTAGAAAAAGCAATAGGATAGTTTTTAATTAGTATGGGAATTAATAATCACAAAAAAATTTATTTTGCATCAGATAATCACCTTGGCGCTCCAGATTATAAATCAAGTTTAGAAAGAGAAAAAAAATTTGTTCAGTGGTTGGATTTTATAAAGAAAGATGCCCAAGAAATATTTTTATTAGGAGATATTTTTGATTTTTGGTTTGAATATAAGAAAGTTGTTCCAAAGGGTTTTGTCAGAGTTTTAGGTAAAATAGCTGAAATTTCGGATATTGGCATACCAATTCATTATTTTGTTGGCAATCATGATTTATGGATGGATGATTATTTTCAAAAGGAGTTAGGTATTAAGGTCTATAATATACCTAAAGATTTTACTATTTTAGGAAGTACATTTTATATTGGACATGGTGATGGATTAGGGCCTCATGATAAGGGCTATAAAATCATAAAAAAAGTTTTTACTAACCCCTTTATAAAATTTTTATATAAATTAATTCATCCAGATATAGGAATTAGTTTGGGACAATATCTTTCTAAAAAAAATAAACTTATTTCTGGAGATAAGAATGTTCATTTTCTTGATAATGATAGAGAATGGTTGGCTGAATATTCGAAAGAAAAACTTGAAGTAAAACATCGCGATTATTTTATATTTGGTCATAGGCATTTACCAATTCAAATTGAATTAAATAAAAATTCCAAATATATTAATTTGGGAGACTGGATAAGTCATTATACATATGGAGTTTTTGATGGAAAAAAATTTGAAACAAAAAAGTGGAAAATTTGATTGAATAATGATTGAAAAGAAGTCATTAGATTATGAAAAAACTGTTCTTGTAGGAATAGTTAATTCAAATCAAAATATTGAAACTTCAAATGATTATTTAGATGAACTAGAGTTTTTATCTTATACTGCTGGAGGAAGGGTTTTAAAACGTTTTATTCAAAATTTGAATCAACCAAATCCTAAAACATTTATAGGTTCAGGAAAATTAAATGAAATTTTTGAATATAATAAACTTAATGATATATCATCTGTAATTTTTGATGATGAATTAACACCTACACAACAAGGAAATATCGAAAAATTTTTAAAATGTAAAATTTTAGATCGAACAGGTTTGATTTTGGATATTTTTGCTCAAAGAGCTAAAACAAGTTATGCTAGAACTCAGGTAGAATTAGCTCAATATGAATATCTTCTTCCTAGACTTAAAGGTTTATGGACTCATTTAGAAAGACAGCAAGGAGGTATTGGTATGAGAGGTCCTGGTGAGACTGAAATAGAAACTGATAGAAGAATAGTAAGAGATAAAATTTCATTACTTAATAAAAAATTACTTTTAATTGATAAACAAATGTCTACTCAAAGGAGCAATAGAGGCGCTTTAGTTAGAGTTTCTTTAGTTGGATATACAAATGTTGGAAAATCTACATTAATGAATTCGATAGCAAAAACAAATGTTTTTGCAGAAAACAAACTTTTTGCAACACTAGATACAACTGTTAGAAAAGTTGTAATTGGAAATCTTCCTTTTCTACTTAGTGATACAGTTGGGTTTATTAGAAAATTACCTACACAGTTAATAGAGTCATTTAAAAGTACTTTGGACGAAGTTCAAGAATCTGATTTATTACTTCATGTAGTTGATATTTCTCATCCAAATTTTGAACAACATATTGAGTCTGTAAATCAAATTTTAAAGGAATTAAAAAGTTTAAATAAACCCATTATAATGGTTTTTAATAAAATTGACAAATATTGTCCTCAACCCTGGGATGATAACGATTTGACTTTAAAGAAAGGCTTTAAACATCAAACTTTGGAAGAGCTTAGAAAAACTTGGATGAGTAAATCTGAAAATTTTTCAATTTTTATTTCAGCTTTAAAAAAAGAAAATTTAGATTTTTTTAGAAAAAAAGTATACGAAGATGTGAGAAAAATACATGTCACTAGATTTCCCTATAATAATTTTCTTTATCCCGAGGAGTTAGTTGATAAGGAAAAAATTTAATTTTATTTATTTCGAATATTTACATATGCATTTGCCTGGTGAGAGGGCAATAATACCATATCAGCAACTGTGACATGGGTAGAAGTATTTGCTATATATATTATTGATTCGGCTACATCTTCTGCAGCTAATGGTTTAAGCCCACTGTAAACTTTTTTTGCACGATTTTCATTTCCTTTAAAACGAACTAAAGAGAATTCAGTTTCAACAAGTCCAGGATTTATAGCACTAACCTTAATTCCAAATTTATTTAAATCAATCCTTAACCCTTGAGTGAAGGCATCAACAGCAAATTTACTTGAACAGTAAACGCTACCATTTGGATAAACTTCTTTTCCAGCTATGGAACCAACATTGATTATATGACCTGATTTATTTTTTAGCATAAAAGGAATTATGGCTTTTGACACATACATTAAACCTTTTACATTAGAATCAATCATTGCATCCCAATCATCTAGGTTAGCTTTATGAACAGGGTCTAAACCATGGGCATTTCCAGCATTATTTATTAGTAAATCAATTTTTTTGAACTTTATAGGAAGATTGTTTATGGAGTTAAACACCTCTTTTTTATTTCTTACATCGAATTGAAGAATTATGTTAGGAATTTTAATTTCTTTGGAAAGTTTTTTAAGTTTTTCTTTTCTTCTACCACATAAAATTAGATTTGCTCCTAGTTTTGCAAAGGCTTTTGCTGTAGCATACCCAATACCACTAGTTGCACCTGTAATAAGTATAGTTTTATTTTTCATCTGAATCTTTTTTAAGGAACTTTTTTGCCATCACTAGCTTTTAATATTAAAAACCAATCATCAATTTCAAGATTAATTTCAATTGCTTTTACGGCTAACTCTAATCTTTTTTTTTCAGTAGTACCTATAATTGGATAAGTATTAGATGGATGTTTTAAAATCCATGCAAGTAAAAGTTGGTCATGTGTACAATTGTATTTTTTAGATAAATCATTAAATAAAATATTTATTCTTTTATATTTTTCATCTTTTTTTTTGAAATATGATCCTAAGGGAGACCAAGCCATTACCCCTATATTATTAATTTTGAGATAATCTAAGGTCCCATCAAACATTGAACAATTATGAGTTAATGAAAACTCGATTTGATTCCATAAAATTTCTGTCTGGGTTTTAATTAATTGAATTTGAAAATTAGTAAAATTTGAAACTCCAAATGATTTAATTTTATCTTCATTTTTTAGTTTATTAATTTCGTCAGAAATTTCATTTATATTCATTAATGGACTTGGTCTGTGTAAAAGAAATAAATCTAAATATTCTGTTTTTAAATTTTTAAGAGAGTTTTCAACACTGAATCTAATGTGTCTTTTGGAATAATCATAATATTTTACTTTTAGAGGTCTTTTTTCAGAGGGATATTGAATTCCGCATTTAGATATTAGAAAAACGGATTCTCTATTAATTTTACTTACAGAAAGGGCTTTGCCAAATGATTCTTCAGTTGTGTAGCCGCCATATATATCTGCGTGGTCAAATGAATTTATTCCAACAGATATTGCTTCTTCAATTAATTGGGTCATTAATTTTTCTGAGAGATTTTTCCCCCAAAGCCCCCAATTCATCGTGCCAGAAATAATTTTAGAAAGATTACCCACCTTTTATTTTCAATTTACTTCTAAAATAAAAACAATTACAGGTTTTAAAAAAACATGCACTTTTATTTTTTAACCAATTATTAACAACTATAAACATAATTATTTTTCAAATTTGCATTCTTGAATTATGTTATGAAAAATAAATCTGACGGAGTTGTTGATATTAAAGCAATTAACAAAAAAATTGAAGCTGAAAGTTCATTTGTAGATATTCTTACTCTGGAGATTAACAAAGTTATAGTTGGACAAAAAAATATGATTGAAAGATTAATGATTGGTTTGTTAGGTCAAGGTCATATACTTCTTGAAGGCGTTCCAGGTTTGGCTAAAACGCTCGCCATTAATACTCTTAGTCAGTCTGTTAAGGGAAGTTTTAGTAGAATTCAATTTCTTCCTGATCTCTTACCTGCAGATGTTATAGGGACAATGATATATAATATTAAAGAGAATGATTTTTCTATTAAAAAGGGACCAATTTTTGCAAATTTTGTTTTGGCTGATGAAATAAATAGAGCTCCAGCCAAAGTGCAATCTGCTCTTTTGGAGGCTATGCAAGAAAAACAAGTTACTATTGGGGATAGTACATTTAAATTACAGGCACCCTTTTTGGTAATGGCAACTCAAAATCCAGTTGAGCAGGAAGGAACTTATCCTTTGCCTGAAGCTCAAGTGGATAGATTTATGCTTAAGACTATAATTGATTATCCTAAATTAGATGAGGAACAAAGGATTGTTAGAAATAATTTAGATAGTAACAAAGTTCAAATAAAGCCTGTCGTTTCGATAAAGCAAATTTTATCTGCACAAGAAACGGTTCGTGAGGTTTATATGGATGAAAAAATAGAAAAATATATTCTTGATTTAGTTTTTGCAACAAGATTTCCTGAAAATTACAAATTAGAACAAATTAAACCTCTTATTAGTTTTGGGGCATCTCCTAGAGGAAGTATAAATCTTGCTATCGCTGCAAAGTGCTATGCTTTTATGAAGCATAGAGGTTATGTAATTCCAGAAGATGTTCGAGCTGTAATTTATGATGTTTTAAGACATAGAATTGGATTGACATATGAAGCTGAAGCTGAGAATATTTCATCGGAAGATTTAATTTCCCAAATAATTAATGAGGTAGAGGTTCCTTAATTTTTCTACTTTTTAATTTTAAAAATTTAATTCCATAATGGATACTAAAGAGCTTCTAAAAAAAGTCCGTAAGATAGAAATTAAGACAAGAAGGTTAAGTGATAATCTTTTTGGAGGTGAATATCATAGTACATTTAAAGGAAGAGGAATGACTTTTAGTGAGGTACGTCAATATCATTATGGTGATGATGTCAGGTCAATAGATTGGAATGTAACGGCTAGATATAATGAACCATTTGTAAAAGTTTTTGAAGAGGAGAGAGAGTTAACTCTAATGTTATTAGTTGATGTTAGTGGATCAGAGATGTTTGGAACAAAATCACAACTTAAAAAAGAGGTAATAACTGAGATTTCTGCAACTTTAGCATTTTCAGCTCTTCAAAATAATGACAAAGTTGGACTTTTGTTATTTTCAAATCTAGTAGAATTGTATATTCCTCCAAAAAAAGGAAGATCACATATTTTAAGGATAATTAGGGAGTTATTAGAGTTTAAACCTATTAACAAATTAACAGATATTAATGTTTCTTTAGAATTTTTGTCAGGAATTTTGAAGAAAAAAGCAATTGTATTTGTTCTTTCCGATTTTATGGATTATAAATATGAAAAAACTTTAAGTATAATGGCTAAGAAGCATGATCTTACAGGTATTAGAATTTTTGATTCAAAAGATGAAGCAATACCTAATTTAGGGATGATTCAAATTAAGGATTCTGAAACTGGACAACATAAATGGATTAATACTCAATCTTCTGCAGTTAGAAAAGCATATTCTAAATTTTATTTTAAAAACAGTTACTTTTTTGAAAAAATATTTAAGAAAAATGGTGCTGGTATTCTTAGTTGTAGAGTAGACGAGAGTTATGTTAAGAAATTGTTGAACTTTTTTAATTCAAGAAGTTGATTTATGAAAAAAATTCTTATTTTTTTTTATGTAATTTTTCTTTTTTCTTCAATATCAGCTCAAGAGAATGATAAGCTATCTGTAATAGTTGATTCCACAAAAATAAAGATAGGAGAACAATTAAATTATACAATTGAATTAATTACTGATAGTATTAATTTTGTTGAATTTGAAAAAACCCCATTTTTTTCATCATTTGAAATTATAGATGAAACAGAAATAGAAACGTTAAGGTTAAAATCAAAATATAAATACACAAAAAAATACGCTTTAATTCAATTTGATTCAGGAAGTTATATTCTGCCTAAGCAAAAGGTTATTATAAATAATAGAATTAAATTCTCTGATTCTATTTCTCTATATGTCTCAAATGTAAAGGTGGATACTTTAAAACAAAAACTTTATGACATAAAACCACTTACTATTGTAAAAAAAAATTATGAAAAGTTAATTAAGAAAATTTTGTGGTTAATTATTATTCTCTTATTAATTATTGGAATTTTATATTCATATTTTTTTAAAAAAAGGAGAAAAGAGTTAATGGAAAAAGAGATTCTTCCATTTGACAGAGCAATAAGTGAATTAAAATTGTTGGAGTCTATAAATCCAAAATTTCAAAATGAATTTAAAGATTATTATTCTAAACTAACAGATATTGTAAGAAGGTATATAGAAGATGAGGTTAAAGTGGACGCCCTTGAAAGTACTTCTCAAGAATTAATTTTGAAATTAGAAAAACTTATTGATAAAGGAAATTTAGATCTTGAAAAAGAAACTGTTAAAAATTTAAAAAGTGTCCTTGAAAATGCAGATTTAGTGAAATTTGCAAAATTGACTCCGGAAACAACTGCTGCAACTAATGATTGTAAAGTAGTTGAATCAGTTGTTTTAAAAACAAAAGAAGCGCTTCCAGAACCATCAGAAGAAGAGTTGTTAAATCAACAAGAATATGTTGAAATTTTAGCAAAAAAAAGAAGAAAAGAAAAAACCATTTGGGTTCTTACATCAACCTTAATATTTTCAGTAGTTATTTTACTCTCATCAATAGCAATATATGGTTATTATCCTGTAATAGATTCAATAATTGGTTATCCAACTAAAAAATTGTATAGTTCAAAATGGATTAGAAGCCAGTATGGAGTACCGCCTATAATTATAGAAACACCAGATGTTTTAGTTAGGAAAAAAAGTAAAGAGAAAATTCAAATTTTTGAGTATGGGGATTTTTCTAAACTAATTTATATTTCTTTAGAATTTGATTTTTCTCCTAATTCAATTCAAAAAGACAACAATTCATCTCAAGAATCTAATAAAAATCAACAAGGTCAAAAATATATTGACAAGGTAATTTCAAATTTTGAATCAAGAGGAGCTGTTAATATTCTTCTAAAAAACGAAAAAATGACTTTAAAATCTGGAACTTCTGTTGATAAACTTTTTGGGACCTTTGATTATCCAAAAGTTGTAGGATCAGAAAACATTAGGTGTAATTTTACAAATCTACTTTTAGTTTATAACAAAGGAATAATTAATGTTATTGTTGTATATGATAAAGAGGATAGATATAGTGCTCAGATTGAGGAGAAAATAATTAACAGCATAGAGCTTATTAAAGAACTTTAAATATGTTGAAAGGAATTTATTTAGCGAATCCTGAAAATTTATGGTTTCTTATATTGATTCCATTGATTTTTTTATTGCATTATCTGACAAGAATCAAAAAACATCCTAATTTGAAGTTATCTACATTAGAGGGTTTTAAAACTGAAAAATCAATTTTAGTTAGAACAAGACCTATTACATTTATTTTAAGAGTTGTAGCTATTGTATTAATAATTATAGCTGTTTCTAGACCTCAAACAGTAGAGGTGTCAACAAGAACTAAAACAAATAAGGGAATAGATATTGTAATGGCAATAGATGTTTCTTCAAGTATGTTAGCACAAGATTTAAAGCCTAATCGACTGGTAGCTCTAAAGAGAGTTGCTGCTAAGTTTATTGATGATAGATTATCTGATAGAATTGGTCTTGTAGTTTATGCAGGTGAAAGTTATACTAAAACACCTATAACAAGTGATAAATCTATTGTAAAGTTTGCACTAAAGGATATTAAGTATGAAGGTTTGATTGAAGATGGAACTGCCATAGGAATGGGTCTTGCAACATCTGTAAATAGATTAAAGGATAGTAAGGCAAAAAGTAAGATTATAATATTACTTACCGACGGAGTTAATAATTCTGGATTTATAGATCCTGAAATTGCTGCAGAACTAGCTGTTGAGTATGGAATTAAAACGTATACTATAGGAATTGGAAGTAATGGGAATGCTAGAGCTCCAGTAGGAATTTTACCAAATGGAAAATTTAAGTATGGTATTACTAAAGTTGAAATTGATGAGAATCTTTTAAAAGAAATTTCAAAAACTACTGGAGGATTATATTTTCGAGCTACTGATAATAGAAAATTAGAGGAGATTTATTCTGAAATTAATAAGTTAGAAAAAACAAAAATTGAAGAATTTAAGTATTACAACTATCAAGAAAAGTATAGACCTATTGTTTTAATAGCTTTAATATTATTATTTTTTGAATGGCTTTTTAGAAATACATTATACAAAAGTTTTATATAAGTATGTATCAATTAGAAGAGAGTGCTTTTTTTATTTTAATTATTATTATTCCAATTATTTGGATTGGATATTTTTTTGTTTCTAGATGGAAAAAAAATAAACAAGAAAAATTTGCTTCTAATTTTTTAATGAACTATTTAAGTCCCAACAGATCAAAATTTAAACCTGCATTAAAGTTGATTTTTCTTAGCATGTCATTTGTTTGTTTAATTTTCGCATTGGTTAATCCAAAGATAGGCACTCAGTTAGAGGCTATAAAAAGAGAGGGTGTAGATATAGTTTTTGCTGTTGATGTTTCAAAGAGCATGTTAGCAGAAGATGTTGCACCTAATCGCTTGGAAAAATCAAAACGTTTAGTATCAGCAATTTTAAATCAACTAGTAAGTGATCGTGTTGGAATAGTTGCCTATGCAGCTCAAGCGATTCCTCAGGTTCCTATTACAACAGATTATGCTTCTGCTAAAATGTTTTTACAATCTTTAAATACAGAAATGCTTTCTTCTCAAGGAACTGCTTTGGAGAGTGCTATAGATTTAGCAACAACTTTTTTTAATGATGAAGATCAGACAAATAGAGTAATTTTTTTGATTTCTGATGGAGAGGATCATTTTGATAAAAGTTATGAGTCTGCAGAAAAAGCGTCAAAACTAGGTGTCAAAATTTTTACTTTTGGAATTGGCTCAGATAAAGGAGCACCAATTCCAATTAAAAAAAATGGAGTAATTGAATCTTACAAAAAAGATTTTGAAGGTGAAGTTGTGATTACAAAAAAGAATTCAGTGGTTTTAAAAAAAATAGCTGAAGTTACAGGCGGATTATATCAAGATGGAAATGACACAAATGTTGTTTTAAAGTTTGTGTCTGAAATACTTAGAGACATGGAAAAAAAAGAGTTCGAAGCAAAGAAATTTATTAGTTATAAAGATAGGTTTCAACCATTTTTAATGGGGGCTTTATTTTTTCTCATAATCGACTTACTTTTGTTTGAGACAAAAACAAAGTGGTTGCAAAAGTTAAATTTATTTAATGAAAACAATAATGGTTAAAAAAATTTTTTTTCACGCAGGTTTTTTCTTAAATCTCCTTTTTAGTTGGGGTCAACAAGGAGAGATTATTAATCATATTTATGAAGGAAATAATGAAGCAAATAAAGAAAAATATACTCAAGCTGAGATAAAATATCGAAAAGCACTTTCTTTAGCTCCAGAGGAATCAAAAGCACTTTATAATCTTGGAAATGCTCATTATAAAGAAAAAAATTTTGATGAAGCTTCACAAAGATTTTTTCAAACACAAAAATTTTCACAAAATAAAAATGTAAAGCATAGAGCTTTTCACAACATGGGAAATGTTTTTATGAAAAAAAAGGATTATGCTAAAGCAGTTGAATCATATAAAAATGCTTTAAGAAATAATCCAAAAGATAATGAAACAAGGTATAATTATGCTTTAGCTAAAGAACTTTTAGAAAAAGAAAAACAGAAAAATGATAATAAAGACAAAGAAAAAGAGAATAAGGAAAAAGAGAATAAATCTGAGAAAAAAGAAAGTAATAATGATAAGAAGGAAAATGATGATAAAAACAAGGATGAGAAGTCTAACAAAAAAAATGAAGATCAAAATAATGAGTCTAAAAAAGACAATAATGATAAGGGTAATCAAAAAAAAGAACAAAATCGAAAAAGAAAGTCAGGGCAACTTTCTCTTGAACAGGTAAAAAGTTTGTTGGAAGCAATGAACAACCAGGAAAAAAATGTTCAGAACAAAATTAAAGCAAAGAAAGTGAAAGGTTCACCAATTAAAAATGTTAAAGATTGGTAAAAATGCGAATCATATTATTTTTTTTAATGATAATAGTTTTTTTATCAGAGAATCTTTGTGCTCAAATTACATTTGAAGCTAAAGTAAGTAAAAATAAACTTGGCATAAATGAGAGATTAAGAATTGATTTTATTATGAATGAAAATGGAGATAATTTTACACCTCCTGATTTTAAGGGTTTTTTAGTTGTTGGGGGACCAAATCAATCTCTTAGTAATTCTTGGATTAATGGAAAAAGATCTTTTTCTAAAACTTATAGTTATTTTTTATCCCCTCAATTAAAGGGTAAAATTAAAATACCTCAAGCTAGTGTTACTATTTCAGGAGATATATATAAAACTTCTCCTGTAATTGTTGAGGTAACTTCTGCTGTTGAAAAACCTAATGATCCAAATAATGTTGATTATATAGCTGATGAAAATATTCATTTGGTTGCAGAAATTTCAAATTTAAAACCATATTTAAATGAAGGAATTACGGTAATATATAAATTGTATTATCGAAATCCGATTACAATTTCTGATGTTCAAGAATTAGAGAGTCCAAAATTTTCAGATTTTTGGAAGCACATTTTTAAAATTCCAAGGATAACAGTAGAAAGAGGAACTTATAAAAATGAATCTTACAATCAGGTAATATGGAGGAAAGTTGTTCTTTATCCTCAGAAAATTGGAAAGTTAACATTAGAACCTTTGTCATTAAATTTAAGCGTTGGTCTTCCTACTCAAAAAAGAGATTTTTTTGGGAGTAATATTTATAGACAAGTTCAAAAAACAATAACAAGTGGAAAAAAAATAATTAGCGTTAAAGATTTCCCTAAAGAAAATAAACCAAAAAATTTTAATGGAGCTGTAGGTCAGTTTGACTTTGATGTTGTATTAAGTAAAAAATCTTTAAAAGCTTCAGAGTCTTTTCAGGCAAAAGTAAAGGTTAAGGGTAAAGGAAATTTAAAGTTATTTAAATTGCCAAGAATATCAGTCCCTAACACCTTAGAATTATATGAACCAGAGTATAACGAAAATGTAAAAATTCTATTAAATGGGATGCAAGGTAGCATTGAAGATTCTTATACAATTGTACCTCAATATCAGGGAAAATATCCTATACCCCCAATAAGCTTTAGTTTTTTTGATCCAGATAAAAAAGAGTATAAAACTTTAAATTCTTTTGAATTAATTGTAAATGTATTTGATGGACCATTTAACTTAAGTGATTATAAAAACATATCTAAAAAGGAAAAAGCTAACACCAAAATAGATGGATCATTTAAATTTGTTGAGTTATTAACAAAATTTTCGTCGATTGAAAAAAAACAATTTTGGAACAGTAAAATTTTTTGGATTTTATTTTCGCTCCCTTTAATTATTATAATTGGGCTAATTTTATTTAAAGAGATGTTTTTAAATAGAGAGAAAGACAAAAAATTTTTAATGCAAAAAAGAATCGAAAGATTAGCTAGAAAGTTTTTAAGTTCAGCAAAAAAAGAGATTAATAATTATGAGATTTTTTATGATGTATTAGAAAGAGCTCTTCATAATTATTTAAAAGCAAAGTTGTTTATAGAAACTAATGAGTTTAGTAAGAAAAAAATTATGAATCTTTTAGTTGAAAAGAATGTTGATTTTTCATATGCACAGGAGTATGTGAATTTATTGGAGAATTGTGAAATTGTTCGTTATTCAAAACAGTCAATTGTTAATACTCAGTCTGACTATCAAAAGGCTATTGAAATTATTTCAAAAATTGATAAACAATTATGAAAGTAAAAATTTATTATTGGGAAAATTATATTAATAAAAGTTTTAATAAACTTTTATTTTTTGTATCAATTTTTGTTCTTCAAATTAGCTTTGCACAAGATTTTGAATCAATATTCAAAAAAGGTAATTATGCATATAATGAAGGGGATTTTGAGAAGGCTATATCTTTTTATGAACAGATTTTAGATTATGGTCAGCACAGTAGTGATTTGTACTTTAATCTAGGTAATGCCTATTATCGCTCTAATAGAGTTGCAGAAAGTATATTTTATTTTGAAAAAGCTAAACAATTGGATCCTTCAAATGATAAAATTAAGTTTAACAGTCTTTTTGCAAAAAATATGACCATTGATTCGATTGAAGAATTGCCCAAATCTCAGTTGGAAGAACTTAAAATTAATATTTTTTATTTTTTTTCAATTGAAAATTGGGCTATTATAACAGTATGTTTTTCTTGGCTTTTTTTGTTATTGTTTTCTCTCTATTTATTTAACAAAAAACCAAGGTTAAAGAGAATCTTCTTTCTATTTTCAACTTTTTGTTTATTTATATTAATTTCTACTTTTACTATTGCTTATTTATCTGAAAAAGAAAGAAAATTTGAAGAATTTGCGATACTTTTTTCAAATCAGTTAAATATTTGGCCTGAACCAAATGAAAGGGGTGAGATTAAATTTATTCTTCATAAGGGAACAAAAGTAGTTTTATTGGAAAAACTTGATGAGTGGCAAAAAATAAGAATTGCAAATGGGTCAGAAGGTTGGGTAAAAAACCCAGTATTGAGAAGTTTAAATTAATTAAGAGTTCATATAATTTTATTTTCAATTTTTAAATTATTATTTGAAGCCTAATCAAAAATTAAATGACCAATATTTAATAGAATATTATAAGAAAATGACTCTTCTAACAATTTATTTGGAGCTATGGTAATAATTTGGCTTAAGCTGTTATAAATCAATGCAAGACCTGATAAAATAATTAACCATTTTAAACCCCCAAAAATGCTTCCAATAATTCTGTTCAGCAATCCTAAAGCAGCAAGTTTAAGGATTTTGGTAATTAATTTTGCAATTGCAGTTACAAAAAATACTATCAAAATGAAAAGAATTAAAAAGCAAATTATATTTGTTGTTGTTTCATTCCATTTTGTATAGGAAATAATATATGATGCTAAAATATTTGAGTAATTTATTGAACCAATAATTCCCAGATATAGAGAAATTAAACTAAAAATTTCATTAATTAAACCTTTAATAAAACCTCTAAAGATTCCTATACTAATTAGGATTACTATAGCAAGATCAAAGTAATTCATTATACCAAAATACATATTTTAAAAACAGTAGGTAATATTTGTTTAAAAGATTTTTTTAAGTAAATATTAAACAACAAGTTGATAAAATAATAGTTTACAAAAAAGAGAGATATTTAATAAAACTAATTTAATTTTGTTATTATGATTGATGAGATAAAAAGACATTTAATAATTGTAAATAAATTTAATTCTAATGAAGAGGAAGAGGTTGAGGCTTTTCGTATTAATTATATTGGAAAAAAAGGAATTATGACAAAATTTTTTAACGAATTTAAAAATGTTTCAAGTGAAAGTAAAAAACAATATGGAAGTCTTTTGAATCAGTTAAAAAAAGATGTAAATAATAAAATAACTTTTTTAAAAGTTAAAAAATATTCTTATTCATCAAGCTCCAAATTAGGGGATTTTACTCGTCCTGGTTTTCCAGTTTTCTCAGGAAGCAGGCACCCTATTTCAATTATAAAAAACAGAATAGTAGATATTTTTTCTCAAATTGGTTTTACAATATCTGAAGGGCCAGAAATTGAGGATGATTGGCATAATTTTTCAGCTTTAAATATTCCTGAATTTCACCCTGCAAGAGATATGCAGGACACATTTTTTATTCAAACTAATCCTGATTATCTCCTCAGAACTCATACTTCTTCTGTTCAAATCAGGTATATGGAAAAAAATAAACCGCCAATTAGAACTATTTCACCTGGTAGAGTTTTTAGAAATGAAGTTATTTCTTCGAGATCTCATTGTATATTTCATCAAATTGAAGGATTATATATAGATAAAGAAGTATCATTTATCGATTTAAAAGAAACTTTGTCTTATTTTACGGAATCATTATTTGGTAATTCCAAAATAAGATTAAGACCTTCTTATTTCCCATTTACTGAGCCAAGTGCTGAGGTTGATATTTATTGGGGTTTAAATTCTGAAATTGATTATAGAATAACTAAAGGTACAGGATGGCTTGAAATTATGGGTTGTGGCATGGTTGATCCAAACGTTCTTGAAAATTGTAAAATTAATTCTGACCGGTTCTCTGGCTTTGCTTTTGGATTAGGAATTGAAAGGATAGCAATGTTGTTATATCAGATAAATGATATTAGGTTATTTTATGAAAACGATATTAGGTTTTTAAATCAATTTAAGTCAACATTTTAGTTAAGTTTTTTTGATAATTTTTCAAAAACTTTTTTTGGATTTCTATCTTTATATAAAATATTATAAACTGATTCTATAATTGGAATTTTTGTTCTATAAGTTGAATTTATTTTTTTTGCAGAAAACGCAGCATAATATCCTTCAACTATCATATTTGTTTCGATTAGAGCAGTTTTTACAGAATACCCTTTTCCAATCATATTTCCAAAAGTTCTGTTTCGACTAAATTTAGAGTATGAAGTTACCAAAAGATCTCCAAGATATACAGTCTGATTAATATCTCTTTTTATTTTGGAAATATTGCAAATAAACCTTTGCATTTCCCTAATGGAATTACTAATAAGAACACTTTGAAAGTTATCTCCATAATTTAATCCGTTTGCAATTCCAGAAGCAATAGCGTAAATATTTTTTAAAACAGCTGAATATTCAGTTCCAATAATGTCATTTGAACATTTAACTTTAACATAATTATTTTTTAATATTCGTTCCAATAATTTAGCTAAGTTGATGTTTTGACTAGCTACAGTTAAGTAAGATAATCTTTCTAAAGCAATTTCTTCAGCATGGCAAGGGCCTGAAATTACAATATAATTTTCTAAAGAAATTTTTAAAACGTTATTAAAATATTCTCCAATTAAACACAAGTTTTCTGGGAGAACACCCTTAATAGCAGAAACGATAGTTTTTTGTTTTAAAGGAATTATAATTTTTTCAACTACTAATTAAAAATAAACTGAAGGAATAGCAAAAACAAGTATTTCATTATCATTAACTATATCATTAATTTCAGTATATAATTTTAACTTTTTAAGTTTTACAGATCTTAAATATTTTGGATTATAAGAATTTTTCTTAATATAATTTTTTTGTTCAGAATTTCTAATATACCATGAAACATTAAAATTGTTGTCAGTTAGAATTTTAATTATTGCTGTTGCCCAACTACCACTTCCAATAACAGCTATTCTTTTTTTAATCTTTACAGAAAATGTTTTCAATTTAGATTTTAATTTAACGAATTTAAATTTTTCATGGAATAAGAGTTAAAAATAAAATTAATCTTTAAAAATAGAATAGTTTTAATTGAAATTTTTTTTTGAAGATTGTGATTGTGTTTTATGTGTAGACCTAACCAATTGTAATTAAAAAAACAGCTAAAATATTTATTAAAGGATATTCTATTAAATTTAGACGATATTCAAAATTATGCATTATACTAATCTCTTTATCAAACCAAATATTGAATTTAGGTGATAAAAAAATAAAGAACACATCTAATTAAAAAATAAAAGTATATAAAGATCAAACTATAAATAAAAATTCTTAAGTAATTTGATTTATATGATTTTTTTTGTAAAACTTATTATAGAATTTATAATTAAAATAATTAAAAATGCGATTACTAAATATGAAAAAAATGAATGAGTAAAAGGTATTAAGTTATATATTTTTGACTCATTAAAATTTATTATAAGTGTTTTATTCATAAAAGACATTAATTATTGTTAAATTAAGATTGAAATAAATTTAATGAACTTATAATTAGGGATATGATTTTTAGATTTAATTATTTTATAGAATTAGTTTCTATAATATTATTTTTTTTTCTATTTGGATGTGAAAATTATAATATTAGAGGAAAAACATTTAATCAAAATGATCTTAAAAATCAAAATTTTGGAATAGTTATTCATGGTGGAGCAGGGACCATTTTGCAAAAAAACATGACTAAGGAAATGGATTTAAGATATAGAATAAAGCTTGAAGAAATAGTTAAATTAGGGTATTCAATTTTAAAAAATGGAGGAACTAGCCAAGAAGCAGTTGAAAAAACAATTAATGAAATGGAAAATTCTCCATTATTTAATGCTGGTAAAGGTGCAGTTCTAAATTCAAAGGCTCAGATTGAATTGGATGCTTCATTTATGAATGGTAAAACTCTTAATGCAGGTGCAGTTGCTGGGGTTAATACAATAAAAAACCCTATTAGCGCTGCAATAAAGGTTATGGAAAATTCACCACATGTAATGTTATTTGGAGATGGTGCAGAAGAATTCGCTTTGAGTGAGGGCCTTGATATTGTAGACCCTGATTATTTTTTTACAAAAGAGAGATTACAAGATTTAAAAAGAGTTAAATCAGCAGAAAAAAAAACAGCTTTGTTTTTAGACAATGATTTGAAAAATTTAAAATATGGAACTGTAGGTTGTGTAGCTCTTGATAAAAATGGAAATTTAGCTGCTGGTACTTCTACAGGCGGAATGACTAATAAAAAGTGGAATAGAATTGGAGATGCTCCTATTATTGGAGCCGGAACTTATGCGAATAATAAAACATGTGCTATTTCTGCAACAGGATGGGGTGAGTTTTTTATTAGAAATGTGGTTGCATATGACATTTCTGCTCTTATGGAGTATAAAGGTTTAAATATTAAGGAAGCATCAGATATAGTTATTAATCAAAAGGTAGCTAAACTTGGAGGAGATGGTGGGGTTATAGGTATTGATAAAGATGGAAATATAGCAATGGAAATGAATACTAATGGAATGTATAGGGCTTATATGAATTCAAGAGGAGATTTGATTATTAAAATATACAGTGACGAATAAAATTTTTTAGATATTAATAATTTATTCAATAACGGATACCCTTAAAGTATTTACCATTCCTTTATTTGAAATAGGCATTGAGGTTAAATTAATTAACATGTCCTTTTTTTCGATATACCCCATATTTAAAGCGATTTCATTAATCTCTTCAACTGTTTTGTCTGTACTGTTTAAATTATCATAAAAAAAGGCTTTAACTCCCCATAATAGATTAAGCTGTGTTAATATTCTCTTATTTGATGAGAATACTAGAATATGTGATATCGGTCTCCATGCTGAAATTTGGTAAGCAGTATAACCACTATTTGTAAGTGTACATATTGCTTTAGCTTCAATTTCATTTGCCATATTTGCTGCGTGATAGCAGATAGACTTAGTTATATATCTTCTTGTAACAATGCTGGGAGGTGATTGGGGTATTTTAATTAGTTCTGAATTTTCAACTGTTTTAATAATCGATGACATTGACTTTACAACTTCAATTGGATAATTTCCAACAGATGTTTCTCCAGAAAGCATTACAGCATCTGCTCCATCCATAACTGAATTAGCAACATCATTTACTTCAGCTCTAGTTGCTGAGAGATTTTCAATCATTGATTCCATCATTTGGGTTGCTATAATTATTGGAATTCTTGCAGTTTTAGCTTTAATTACAAGTTCTTTTTGAATTAAAGGAACTTCTTCAGCTGGTATTTCAATACCTAAATCTCCCCTGGCGACCATTAAACCATCAGAAAAATCTATTATTTCATCAATATTTTTTATTGCCTCTGGTTTTTCAATTTTTGCTATGATTGGTATTGTATGTTTTAAAAACCTTTTCATGAATTTATCTAAAACCAAAATATCATTTTTTGTTCTCACAAATGATAAAGCAATCCAATCAAAATCATTAGCAAAAACGAATTTTGCATCTTCTAAATCTTTTTTTGTTAATGCAGGTAATGAAATTTGACTATTTGGAAGATTAACTCCTTTATTTGATGTCAAAACACCTCCCTGAATTACTTTTGCTTTAACAGTTGATTTTTTATCAGATGACAGAACTTCAAAAATTAATTTTCCATCATCAATTAAAATATTTTCTCCTACAGTCAAATCTTTGGCAAAATTTTTAAAGTTAATATATGCTTTGTTTTGATTTCCTGTAAATTCTTTATCAGTTTTAAACTCAAATTCTTTGTTTGCAAAAACTTCAGAGTTTTCTTCTATTTTACCTAATCTTATTTTAGGACCCTGAAGATCAGCAAGAATAGAAGAACTTGTTTTTAATTTCTCGTCAATTGATCGAATTATTTTTATTTTTTCTCTAGCAAATTCATAATTAGCATGAGAAAAATTTATTCTAAAAACGTTTACTCCTTCCAAAATCATTTTTTCAATAATTTTGGGAGTACTTGATGAAGGACCAAGTGTTGCTACAATTTTAGTTTTTTTGATAAATTTCATTAGTTGAATATTAAATTTTCTTTATTTTTTATTTCATCTGAATTTAGATCATAAATTATTGAGATATAAGGAATTTTCCGAATATCATTAATTAGTTTTAATTGATTTTTTTGATCAATTGATTTTACAAAATAATCAGCTTCTTTATATTCTTTTAATAAATATACTTCTTTTGAAAAAGGAGAGTTAAATAAATAAAGGTTATTAATTTTTTTGGGGAAACTAATTTTTTTAAACTTGTTAGAGAATAGTTCGTAAATAATTTCTCTAGATTTATTTTTTGAAAAAAAATGGCTGTAATAAGCATTTTCTAATGGAAGATCGATGTCTTGTTTTGATCTAACAAAATTTAAATTTAAATCTCTGTTTAATTTAAAGACCAATTGATGATTTTCTAAAGTGGAATTAATTCCAATTAAATATATTGAATCGTCTATGATTAAGTCGTTAAGAATGTGCTTTTTCAACATTAATTTTTTACATTTTTAATTCATCAAACGCTTTTTTTGAAACATTCTCTTCAGCCTTTTTTTTTGATGAACCTGTAGATTTGGTTATAAATTTTTCATTTAAATAAAAATTAGAAGAAAACATGATTTTGTGATTATCTTTTTTATCAATATTAGTATCAAAAATTATTTTGTTTTTTCTTTTTTGTGACCATTCTAGAATTAAACTTTTATAACTTAATATCGATATATTTAGTGAATTAATATTTATGTACGGTTTAATTATTTTACTAATTATATAATCTTTAGTTTTTTTAAATCCTTTATCAACAAAAAGAGCTCCTAATAATGATTCAAGTAAATTACCATGAATATTTTTGCCGAAATTATTTTGATTTTTAGATTCAATTAAATTAATTAACCCCATTTCTTTCCCAATAAAATTTAATCTTTCTCTACTAACTACCTTAGCTCTTAGTTTGGTAAGTTCTCCTTCTTCAGCATCAGGAAAATTAAAATAAAGGTATTGAGAAATAATCAAAGTAAAAATAGAATCTCCAAGGAATTCAAGTCTTTCATAATTTAGTTTATTTCCAGAATTATCTTTGATATTCATAGAACTATGAGTAAAGGCTTTTTTATATAAATTTTTGTTTGTTGAAATTATTTCAAGATTGTTTTTTAATTTCAAAAAAAAAGTTCCAGATGTTTCCATTCGGAACTTGAATATTTTTTTGAAAAATTTCACAATCTAATTTACTATATTTTTTTAAAAATAACACAAGCGTTATGACCTCCAAATCCAAAAGTATTAGACATGGCTAGATTAACTTCTCTTTTGTGGGATTTTCCAAAAGTGAAGTTTAAATTATCATCAATTTTATCATCATAATTTTGGTGATTAATCGTTGGAGGTATAATTCCATGCTTAATAGATAAGATAGATGCAATAGCTTCAATAGCTCCAGCTGCTCCTAAAAGATGTCCAGTCATCGATTTTGTTGAATTGAGATTGATTTTATAGGCATGATCTTTAAATACTGAAATAACTGCATTTGATTCTGCAATATCACCAAGAGGGGTAGATGTTCCATGCATATTAATTGTATCAATTTCATTATAAGAGATTTTAGCATCTTTTAAACAATTTTGCATCACTTTAATTGCTCCAATCCCTTCTGGATGTGGTGTAGTTATATGATATGCATCTGCTGAAAGACCGCATCCTAATAGTTCAGCATAAATTTTTGCTCCACGAGTTATTGCATGATTATATTCTTCTAAAACAAGTGCTCCTGAGCCTTCTCCTAAAACAAAACCGTCTCTTTCTTTATCAAATGGACGTGATGCAGTTTTAGGATCATTATTTCTTGTTGAAAGAGCGTGCATAGCATTAAAACCACCAATTCCAGCAATTGTGATTCCAGCTTCGGAACCTCCTGATATTATAATATCAGAATATCCTAATCTAATATAATTTAGTGCATCTATAATTGCATTGGATGAAGATGCGCAGGCAGAGACAGTTGCAAAATTCGGACCTTTAAAACCATATTTTATAGAAATTAATCCTGGAGCAATATCAGCAATCAGTTTTGGTATAAAAAATGGATTAAATCTAGGGATTCCATTACTTTTAGAAAAATTAAGAATTTCATTTTGAAAAGTTTCTAGACCTCCAATTCCAGCACCCCATATTACACCAACTTTTTCTTTATTGATTTTTTCGAGATTAAGATTTGAATCTGTTATAGCATCTTCAGCTGCTACTATAGCGTATTGTGAAAATCGATCTTTTTTTCTCACTTCTTTTTTTTCCATGAAATTTAATGGATCGAAATTCTTTAATTCACATGCAAATTTAGTTTTGAAATTTGTACTGTCAAAATAAGTTATAGGTGCAGCACCACTTTTACCAGATACTAATCCATCCCAGTACTCGGATATCGAATTCCCAATTGGGGTTAGTGCGCCTAATCCGGTAACTACTACGCGTCTTAGCTTCATGTAGCTTAATATTAATCTACTCGCTCTATATATTGAATTGCTTGACCAACGGTAGAAATATTTTCAGCTTGGTCATCAGGAATTTGAATATCGAATTCTTTTTCGAATTCCATAATTAGTTCGACTGTGTCAAGAGAATCAGCTCCTAAATCGTTTGTAAAACTAGCCTCAGGAACAACTTCATTTTCGTCAACACCTAACTTGTCGACAATAATTGCTTTTACCCTAGATGAAATATCTGACATATTGAATGATTTTAAATATAATATGAGAGCAAAAATAAAAAACTTTAAAATAAAACAACCTTTTACGTAAGATTAATAACTTATTTTGTGCTAAAGTTTTTTATGAAAGTTTATAAGTTGCTTTATAATAAGTAGTTTGGGGAATAATTATGAAAAAAAAAATTGTACTATTTGCTTCTGGTAATGGATCAAATGTTGAAAACATTCTAATTTATTTTAAAAATGATAGTAGAATGTCAATTATAGAAGTTTTTACAAATAATTCTAATGCAAATGTTCTAAAAAGAATAGTCCCTTATGGAATTACTGGAAGATGTTTTAATAAGGATGATTTAAATAAAGGAATAATATTTAAAGAATTAAAACTATGGAATCCTGACTTAATAATTCTTGCAGGGTTTTTATTAGAAATCCCAAGTTCAATTATAAATTTTTTTTCAAATAAGATAATTAATATTCATCCAGCTTTATTACCTAAATATGGTGGAAAAGGAATGTATGGAATTAATGTTCATAAAGAAGTAAAAAGAAATAATGAAGTTAAAACAGGAATAACTATTCATTATGTTAATGAAAATTATGACACTGGAAATGTGATTTTTCAGGCTGAAGTTGAAATATTTCAAAGTGATTCTTTAGAAGATATTTCAAATAAAGTTCATAATTTGGAATTAGAGTATTTCCCAAGGATTATTGAATCAATTTTATTTAAAATTTAGTTTGTCTAAAAGAGTAAATATATATACAGATGGTTCATCATTAGGAAACCCTGGTCCAGGGGGATATGGAGTAATAATGGAATGGATTGGCAAAAATTTAATTAAAGAGTTTTCAGAGGGTTTTATTAATACTACAAATAATAGGATGGAATTATTGGCAGTAATAACTGGTTTGGAATTATTAAGAAAAGATGGTTTTGAAGTTGTTATCTACTCTGATTCGAAATATGTTGTT
>Ga0310121_10000669_pt1:0-5000 | contig 36758 bp, 20 predicted proteins | sample CB27_Tmax_986_MG_FD_203504 | JGI IMG/M metagenome (GOLD analysis project Ga0310121, IMG submission 203504) | Marine microbial communities from Western Arctic Ocean, Canada - CB27_Tmax_986 | ecosystem: Environmental > Aquatic > Marine > Oceanic | place: Canada: Western Arctic Ocean...
GATCGTTCCTTCCATTCCCAGACGCGCTGGAGGAACTTCTCGCGTCCCATGTCGCGCCGGTCCAGTTTCTCGCGCTCCCACAGGTCGCGTTCGACCACGTGCTGCGTGGCGATCCCGGCGTGGTCGGTCCCCGGCAGCCACAACGTGTCGCGCCCCTGCATCCGCCGCCAACGCGTCAGGATGTCCTGGAGCGTATTGTTGAGCGCGTGGCCGATGTGGAGGAAGCCGGTGACGTTGGGCGGCGGGATGACGATGGAATACGGCTCGCCCCCGGCGTCGACTTTGGCGGCGTAATACCGGCCCCGCTCCCACATTTCGAGAATCCCGTTTTCAACCGCATGGGGGTCGTAACGGCTGGGGAGTTCATGGAGTTCGCTCTGCGTCATTGGCGCCGCGCCCGTGGGGTCTATGTCTGCCATTGCCCGGTCCAATCCAATGGAGTCTCACCGCGTTCATACTATGCCCGCTGGCGCGGATTGTCGAGTCTTGCGTGTTTTTCCCGCGATTTCGCGGATCCGACCGCCTCGCGTATCCGATGCGGCGCAAGGGGCGTTGCGCGCCATGCTCGCTTATATCACCGACCCGAAGAACACCCCCAGGAACGTGCGCATGACGGTCTGTTCCTCGCCCTCCTCGAACGTGCGGCGGATTTGGTTGACGGCGTCGCGAACACTGTCGTAGAGCTCCGGATCATTGACCAGCTTGCCCAGCGTGCCTTTCCCCTCGTCGATCTTGCGGCCGATCGAGACAAAATGGTCCAGTCCCTGGTCCAGCTTCGGCATGGCCTCGCCGACCGACTCGAGGGCCTGGTCGATCCGTTCGTCGTTGCGGTCGATCAGTGCGCGGATTTTACTTGATGCGGCGTTGACGTCGTAGCCCTTGTAGAACCAGCTGCGGCCGGTCGAGCGCAACGAGAATCCGACGAGCAGGACGACGCCCGCCAGGATGACAATTCCGGCTTTGGCTGCCAGGCATGCTTGCTGAGGCACGGGGGAAACGACCTCCGGTTGCGATGCGTGGCCCGAGGGAGGACAAATCGAGTGACCCGGGCGCGGAGTAAATTCCGATGACTGGTTTTATTCGAGTTCCATGCCCGATTGCCGATATCAACTGCCCTTAAGTTTGGCTTGACTTGCGCCCGCTTGGAAGTCAAAATACCGGAGAAGTGTGTCAATTGGGGAGGAGTAAAAGAAACATGAAAAACACGCTTGACAAACCTCTCCAAAAATCTGTAGTGTTACATTGGCAGGTTAGCGGACACGGTCTTCTTTGCCTGCCTAGCGCGTAAACAACCGCGAGGGCTTCGCGCCTTGGGCCGTTCTTTGACAACTGAATAGAGAGCGTGCGGAAAACCGTGCCTGAGAGCATTTTGCGGACGCAAGTGTGATCAATCACGATAAAACAAAGCCGTGTCGGCCTTTCGGGGCAGGCGCGGCGTGAGAAAACTCTCCACCAAATGGTGGAATGGCGTTTCATCTACGGAGAGTTTGATCCTGGCTCAGAACGAACGCTGGCGGCGTGGATTAGGCATGCAAGTCGAGCGCGAAAGGGGACTTCGGTCCCCGAGTAGAGCGGCGAACTGGTGAGTAACAGGTGGGTAACGTGCCCCGAAGTGGGGAATAACCCGAGGAAACCCGGGCTAATACCGCATATGGCCGTTTACGGACCCTGGTCCAAACGGTTAAAGGATGGGTTTCGGCTCATTCGCTTTGGGATCGGCCCGCCCCCGATTAGCTTGTTGGTGAGGTAACGGCTCACCAAGGCGACAATCGGTAGCTGGTCTGAGAGGATGGTCAGCCACACTGGGACTGAGATACGGCCCAGACTCCTACGGGGGGCAGCAGTCTAGAGGCTTCGGCAATGGGGGAAACCCTGACCGAGCGACGCCGCGTGCGGGACGAAGGCCTTCGGGTCGTAAACCGCTGTCAGGAGGGAAGAATGCCCGAATGGTTAATTCGGGAGTGACGGTACCTTCAGAGGAAGCCCCGGCTAACTCCGTGCCAGCAGCCGCGGTAATACGGAGGGGGCAAGCGTTGTTCGGATTTACTGGGCGTAAAGGGTGTGTAGGCGGCCACGCAAGTCTGATGTGAAATCTCCACCGCTCAACGGGGAGAGGTCATTGGAAACTGCATGGCTTGAGTATGGTAGAGGCGAGCGGAATTCCTGGTGGAGCGGTGGAATGTGCAGATATCAGGAAGAACACCCGTGGCGAAGGCGGCTCGCTGGGCCATTACTGACGCTGAGACACGAAAGCGTGGGGAGCGAACGGGATTAGATACCCCGGTAGTCCACGCTGTAAACGGTGCACACTAGGTGTGGGGGGTATCGACCCCTCCTGTGCCGCAGTTAACACAATAAGTGTGCCGCCTGGGGAGTACGGCCGCAAGGTTGAAACTCAAAGGAATTGACGGGGGCCCGCACAAGCGGTGGAGGATGTTGTTTAATTCGAAGCAACGCGAAGAACCTTACCTGGGCTTGAACCGTGAGGTAAAACCATGGAAACATGGTGTGGGGGTAACCTCGACCTCATAGAGGTGCTGCATGGCTGTCGTCAGCTCGTGTCGTGAGATGTTGGGTTAAGTCCCGCAACGAGCGCAACCCTTGTCGTTAGTTGCCAGCGCGTTATGGCGGGGACTCTAGCGAGACTGCCGGTGATAAACCGGAGGAAGGTGGGGACGACGTCAAGTCATCATGGCCCTTACGTCCAGGGCTACAAACGTCCTACAATGGCCGGGACAACGGGTTGCGAAACCGCGAGGTCAAGCTAATCCCTTAAACCCGGCCCCAGTTCAGATTGCAGTCTGCAATTCGACTGCATGAAGTCGGAATCGCTAGTAATCGCGGATCAGCACGCCGCGGTGAATACGTTCCCGGGCCTTGTACACACCGCCCGTCACACCACGAAAGTCGGCGGTTCCAGAAGTCGCTGTTGCAACCCGCAAGGGGGCTAGGCGCCGAAGGAATTACCGGTAATTGGGGTGAAGTCGTAACAAGGTAGCCGTATCGGAAGGTGCGGCTGGATCACCTCCTTTCTATGGAGATCAAAGACCGACCCGGTGCCTGAATCAGGCATCAGCCGGGTCGCGGTCTCCAAGGTCGATCACTTGTAAGGAGGCGCAATGGCCTTATGGCTGTTCGCCTCTCCGCATGCCTTGGGCAGCGGGCATGTCTCTCTATTCAGTTCTCAACGAATGGCCTGGACAGGCCGAATGTTGAGTTGAGTCCTCAGCCGTTATGGAACGAACACCGATCCGCGGGCTCCTGGAGTCCGAGCAGCGGCATGCCAAGCCAACGGGGCCTGTAGCTCAGGTGGTTAGAGCGCACGCCTGATAAGCGTGAGGCCGGTAGTTCGAGTCTACCCAGGCCCACCATCCGAACAGGGTGATGGATAAAAGAGGGGGCCGTAGCTCAGCTGGGAGAGCGCGGGCTTTGCAAGCCTGAGGTCAGGGGTTCGATCCCCCTCGGCTCCACCAAACATGGGTCGAGTGGGGGGAAAAGAGATCAGAATTGAGCCAAGTCCGGGATCTTAAAAAGATGCCGGACTTGGCTGAATTCTGAGACGGCGCGGCGAGGGCCGTGCCCGTTTTGTGTTCTTTGACAGATGAGTTGGTTAGAATGTAAGAGAAATTTGGTTAACAACCAAGCATCTTCCGCCGGGAAGAAGAGTAATGCCCGTAGTGGTAGTTAAGCTACTAAGGGCGCATGGTGGATGCCTTGGCGCCAAGAGCCGATGAAGGACGTGGTAAGCTGCGATAAGCCTCGGGGAGCTGCAAACAAGCCTAGATCCGGGGATTTCCGAATGGGGCAACCCCCCATGGTAAAGCCATGGGACGGCCGGCTGAATACATAGGCCGGTACGAGGGAACCCAGCGAAGTGAAACATCTCAGTAGCTGGAGGAAGAGAAATCAACAGAGATTCCGGAAGTAGCGGCGAGCGAAACCGGAACAGCCTAAACCGTTGCCGCTTCGGCTGCAGCGGGGTTGTAGGGCGGTCAATATGGGAGGTAGAGGGTTAGCTGAATGGTGCTGGAAGGCCCAGCCAGAGTAGGTGAGAGCCCTGTATGCGAAAACCCGAAGCCCCCTAGATCGTTCCTGAGTAGGTCGGGACACGTGGAACCCCGACTGAATCTGGGGGGACCACCCTCCAAGGCTAAATACTCCTTGGCGACCGATAGCGAACCAGTACCGTGAGGGAAAGGTGAAAAGTACCTCGAGAAGAGGAGTGAAATAGTACCTGAAACCATGCGTCTACAAACAGTCGGAGCGCTGTGACTCGTTAAGGGTCCGCGCGACGGCGTGCCTTTTGCATAATGATCCGGCGAGTTCGTCTACGTAGCAAGGTTAAGAGCCTTTGGCTCTCAGCCGTAGCGAAAGCGAGTCTGAATAGGGCGATTTAGTTGCGTGGATGAGACCCGAAGCGGGGTGATCTAGCCATGGCCAGGGTGAAGCGTGCTTAACCGCACGTGGAGGCCCGAACCAGTATGCCTTAAAAAGCGTTTGGATGAGCTGTGGTTAGGGGTGAAAGGCTAATCAAACCCCGTGATAGCTGGTTCTCTCCGAAATGCCTTTAGGGGCAGCCTCATGTGTTGAGTGGTGGGGGTAGAGCACTGAATGGACTAGGGGGACTACAATCCTACCGAACCCAAACAAACTCCGAATCCCATTACTGGAAAGCATGGGAGTGAGACAGTGGGGGATAAGCTTCATTGTCGAAAGGGAAACAGCCCAGACCGCCGGCTAAGGTCCCTAAGGATACGCTCAGTGTTAAAGGATGTGGACTTTCCCAGACAACCAGGATGTTGGCTTAGAAGCAGCCATTCATTTAAAGAGTGCGTAATAGCTCACTGGTCGAGAGGGTCTGCGCCGAAAATGTAACGGGGCTAAGCGTGTCACCGAAGCCGCGGGTGTCGATGTTCTTCGGAACGTCGGCGCGGTAGGAGAGCGTTCCCAGGGCTGTGAAGGTCGAGCGTAAGCACGGCTGGAGCGCTGGGAAGTGAGTA
>Ga0310121_10000669_pt1:7500-36758 | contig 36758 bp, 20 predicted proteins | sample CB27_Tmax_986_MG_FD_203504 | JGI IMG/M metagenome (GOLD analysis project Ga0310121, IMG submission 203504) | Marine microbial communities from Western Arctic Ocean, Canada - CB27_Tmax_986 | ecosystem: Environmental > Aquatic > Marine > Oceanic | place: Canada: Western Arctic Ocean...
TTCCGTTGGCCGTCGGCGTGTCGCCGAAGCTCGATCCTTTGGAGCACATGATCGAGCGGCTGCGCCCCAAGCGCGTCATCGCCTGGTTTTCGCCGTTTCGGGTTGGGAACGCCAATGATGCGTTGGCCCTCGAAGACCACCACGTCCGCGAGGCCCACCCTGAGTGGCTCTCCGTCCGCGTCGACGGTCGCCAGGTCGACGATGCCGGTTTCCAATATCTGGAACCCGGGCTGTCGGCCGTTCAGGAGCACCTGGCTGCGGTCGTGCAGGACCTCGTCAAGCGTTACGATCTCCACGGTATTTACTTTGACTCGGTCTTCGATCCGGGCTGGGATTGGGGCTATCATCCCGACGTGATCGAGCAGTGGAAGGAAGAGATCGGAACCTATCGCAAGCCGTCCGTTGACGATCCGAAGTGGATGGCCTTTCGTGCCCGGATGGTGTCGCGCTCGCTCGAGCGGATGTCCGAGGCCGCGCGCGAGGCGCGACCCGGCATTGTTGTGATGGCCGGGGCCGAGGCGATGGGGCGCGCCCCGGTCGGCGGCACCGGGTTCACCGACGCCGTGGTCTTTCAAGACCACCATCAGGATTGGCGCGGTTGGCTCAATGACAAACTTGTGGATCGGCTCATTTTAAAGAACTTTCGCGCCGAGGTGACCGGGTCCGAGAGCTATGACCAGTGGATGGAGTACGCACTGGAATTAGGTGGCCGTGAGGGCGTGCCATTGGCCATGGGCTTGGGTGGGCGGCTTAATGAAGCGGTCAACACGCTGGCGCAACTGAGGCGAGCGACCCGGGCCGGCGCCGATGGCGTGGTGCTGGACGGCTACGGCCGCATCGTCCGCGACCATGGGGCGACCGTCCTTTTCTTGAACGCGTTGGAGCGGACCGTATTCGCCAAGGAAGGCCTGGAGAAATGGGCCGCGACCCGCCACGAGCGGGTCATCGCGGCGCGCAAACGGCCGATCGACGAGGCCGCCGCGGATGAAATGGTGGAATCGGTCGCCACGGCCAAGCAGAGTCAGATCGCCGACGCCGAGCAATCCCCACTGCCCGCGACACTGGCCGAAATAGCCGACGAAGATCCAACGCTTCCGCCGCCGCCCAGCTTTGAAGAAATCGACGGCGTGCTGATACCCGTGGATCCGAACCAAGCGGCCCGCGAGAACGGGCGCAAGCTGTTGAGCGAGGAGGACCGGGAGGTCATGGAATCGATAGCCCATCTCCAGGGTGGCACCGCGACGGGCAAACCCTCGCCGGCGGACCCGACCTCTTCCGCCTCGGTTCCCGCCGGGGCGAACAATCGCCTGCCGACCCGGCGCCAGATGCTCCTGGATTTGCTGAAGGATCCCGACTTCAAAGTCGAACCACGTTTTAAGCTGATGCGGCCCGACGCTGACGCCAAGGAATACTTGCGCCGCCATTTCGGTAATATTGTTGAGGATTAAAGCCCCGGTCCTGCTCCCTCAAAGTTCATGATCGGCGGTCGAATCCGCATTCCGCATCTTGCCCCCCCAAAACCCCTTCGATGCGAACAACTCAACGCGACGGCCCGGTCAATCGATCCGATGCACCCACCGAGCGGCTCCGCGGGACCGTTGTGCACATTACGTTCCGCAACCCAGAAAACGGCTACTGCGTGACCAAACTGCGGCCGGAGGACCGCGTCGCCCCGGATAAGCTATCGGGCGAGGGGCTCGTGACGTTGGTCGGTGCCATGCCGGGGCTCGATGTCGGGGAAGTGATCCAGGCCGAGGGGCGGTGGGAACGGGACCGCCGCTTCGGACCACAGCTGCGCATCGACTGGTTCAAGCCGACGCTGCCGAGCGGTCGCAAGGGGATCGAGGTCTACCTCGCCTCGGGCGCGATGAAAGGGATCGGTCCGGTAACGGCCCGGCGCATCGTCGAGACCTTCGGCGAGCAGACGTTCGAGATCCTGGATGCCGACATCTCGCGCCTGCGGGAGGTGCCCGGCATCGGCCTCAAAACCCTGGAAAACATCGAACGCGAATGGCGCGAGGCCCGCGGCGACCGCGAATTGGTGACGTTTCTCGGCAATCACGGGGTCTCGCCGGCGATGGCCGCGCGTCTGCGCAAGACGTATGGCGAGAACGCCCTGGCGACCGTCCGCGCCAACCCCTACCGCCTGATCACCGACGTGCGCGGAATCGGATTCTTTCGGGCCGATGAGATCGCGCGTAAGATCGGCCTGCCGCTGGATGCTCCAGAGCGAATCGATGCCGCGCTGGCCCACGTCCTGGAGCGTCAAGCCCAGGAGGGCCACACATACTGCCCCCGCCCCAAACTGGAGGAGGACGTCGTCAAGCTGGTCGAGGCCCAGCGGGAGCGAGTGGCGGAGCGACTCGATGAGGCGATCCTGAAGCAGCGGCTCATCCAAGAAGAGATGCGAGGGGAGCCGGCCGTTTTTCTCAAAACACTGCACGCGGCCGAGTCGTCGCTCGCCTATCGGGTTCGCGAGTTGGCCGCCGCGCCCAAACGCCTGCCGAAGATCGACGTGATCGCCGTGCTTGCCGACTTTGAACAGCGCGCGCGTTTCCGGCTCGCCGCCGCCCAGCGCGATGCGGTCTTGCGGTTGGCGCGCGGAGGGCTGTTGATCCTGACCGGTGGTCCGGGGACGGGCAAGACGACCGCCGTGCGCTCGGCCATCGAGCTGTTTCACGCCGGACGGTTGGGGGTGCGATTGGCCGCGCCGACGGGCCGGGCGGCGCGCCGGCTGGCCGAGACCGCCAAGCTGCCCGCCGAAACCATCCACCGGCTGCTGAACTACCAGGCCCCGCTCGGACGCTTCGGGCGCGACGCCGCCAACCCGATCGAAGCCGATCTGATCATCATCGACGAGGCCTCGATGCTCGACGCGCAGTTAGCCGATTGCCTCTTCGAGGCGATCCCGCCCAAGAGCTGCGTCATGCTGGTCGGCGACGAGGACCAATTGCCTTCGGTGGGGCCGGGCAACGTCCTGGGGGACTTGATCGCTTCGGGCGCGCTGCCGGTGGCGAGGCTGACCGAAGTTTTCCGGCAGGCGCGCGAGAGCTTGATCGTGACCAACGCGCACCGGATCAACCGTGGGTTGGCGCCCCATCTCAATCCTCCGCCCGAGGTTGAGCGACCCGATTTCTTTTTCATCGAGCGTGAGGAGCCCAAACAGGTGACCGAGGCGATCGAAACGCTGGTCGCCGAGCGCATTCCCCGTAAATTCGGCCTCGATCCCTCGCGCGACGTGCAGATTCTGGCTCCGATGCGGCGCGGAGAGTTGGGGGTCGAGGCGCTGAACCGCTTAATGAAGCGGCTACTCAACACATCGGAGGCCCCGAGTGATCCCGCCCAGGCGGACGAGGAGGTGGATGAACGGGCGGACCGACGATGGCTGGAACCGTCGCCCGGGGACCGCGTCATGCAGACCACGAACAACTACGACAAGGCGGTGTTCAACGGCGATATCGGCCACGTTCGTAGTCTCAACGCCAAGACCGGCGAGGTCCTCGTCGATTATGAAGGGCGGACCGTCGGCTACCTGCGCGATGAACTCGACCAGATCACCCTGGCCTACGCGATCACGATCCACAAGGCGCAGGGATCCGAGTATCCGGCGGTAATCATCCCGATCCATACGCAACACTGGATCATGCTGCAGCGCAACTTGCTCTACACGGCCCTGACGCGCGCACGGCGACTGGTCTGCCTGGTCGGCACGCGCCGCGCCATGCGCCGCGCCGTCTCCAACGCCACGCAGGCCAAGCGTTTTACGGCGCTCAAAGTGTTTCTGGAGCGTGAGAAGGACGTTGCGGAGGACCCCATTGAATGAGCGACGTCACAAGGCCCGCCTCTTTTTCCACAAGCGCAACGGAAGCGGATTTCATCTCGACCCGACATGCGAACGATGGGGTCGTATGCCGGTCAGGACCTTGCGCTCGGACCGATGTGCATGAAACAGGTCCCAGCGGAGTTGAAGATTCAGCCAGAAATCGGGCGAGACGCCAAAGTACTTGGCCAAGCGCAAGGCGGTGCTTGGCGTCACGCCGCGGTGCCCGTTCACCAGCTCGTTAACGCGCTGGTAAGGCACGCGGATTGCTTTCGCCAGTTGACGCTGAGTAAGTCCCATGGGAATGAGAAACTCTTGGAGTAGCATTTCGCCTGGATGCGTGGGTGATCGGTGAGTAGGTATGCGTATCATGCCGGTTCCTCCGCGCGCTTTATTCCGTTCTAATGGTAGTCCACGATTTCCACATCTCGTGGACCCTTCTTGGTCCACGAGAAGCAGATGCGGTATTTTTCGTTTATGCGTATATTATACTGTCCCTTTCGAGCGCCGATTAAGGCCTCGATGCGATTACCCGGAGGTACGCGGAGTTCGGCCAATGATTCGACCGAATCAAGCTGGTCGAGTTTTCGGGCGGCTTTCGTGTCCTTGCCGTGGAAGATGTCCTCGGTTCCCACGGTCTTGAAGGACATGATCATGAAAGCACGATAGCACGGAACTCATGTTACGTCAACTGACAGACCCACCACTAAGTGAGGTTTGGAGCTGACGCTAAAAGGCTTGTATGAATGCGACGGCCCTTCCTGACAGCCCGCTGGTCCAACGTATGTTTGCTGACCTACGAGGTGCCGGATGCGTGGCTTGGGCCGCATCTGCCGCCGGGCTGTGAGTTGGACCGGCGCGGCGGCATGGCACTGGCCAGTTTGGTGGCGTTTGATTTTTTGGATACGCGGGTGTGGGGCGCGGCGTGGCCCGGGTATCGGTGTTTCGCGGAGATGAATTTACGGTTTTATGTTCGCCGAGACGGCCGGCGCGGCGTGGTGTTTATTCGCGAGATCGTGCCGGGGCGGCTGGTGGCTTGGCTCGCTCGATTGATCTATAACGAACCGTACGTGAGGGCGCCGCTGACCAGCGCCACCGATGAATCCGCCGACAGAATCCGCGTGACCCACTCGCTCGACTGGCGCGGCCGACGATTTCGCGTGGGCGTCGAGGCGTGTAAACCATCCTATACGCCCGAGCCCGACAGCTTCGAACATTTCCTCAAGGAACACCAGTGGGGTTTCGGCCGCGCGCGCGATGGGCGGGCCGTCCGTTATGAGGTCACCCATCCAGTGTGGGACGCCTATTCGGTGGAGGCGCATGACTTGGATTTCGATTGGGAAGCGGTCTATGGCCGACCGTGGGGCGAACTGAGCGCGCAAGAACCCTGTTCGGTCATTCTTGCCGCTGGATCGGAGGTCGCCGTCTATCCGCGCGAGATTCCATGATGTTTGATCCCGCCTCCATGTTCCTCAAGCTGACGCGAATGATCGGCCTTGTTTTCCTCTGGACCGCCCCGTTGATATTTGTCTTGGGCGTTTTCTTTCTCATTCGAACGGTCATCTTCTTGAGCCAGGGCTCCCGCGCCGACGGCACGGTGGTAGAAATGGAGAGCCAAACGCCTGGCGGCGGTGGTTCGTCCCGTCCCGTCTTTACATTCGTTGATCAGCACGGCGAGAGGCACACGGTTGGTTCAAACTTGTGGCGGGATCCACCGGCGCATGAAGTCGGCGAAGCGGTATCCGTGATTTACGATCCGAACCATCGGAAAAGCGCGAAGATTGATTCGTTCATGACGATCTGGCTCAAGACTCTCTTATGCGGGTTGGGATCACTGAGTCAGTTGTTCTTGGGGCTCATGGTCTACTTCTATACACCCATCCAAATGAAACGTGCAACGGCCGGAATCATTGAGAGAAAGATTGCCGGCTCGGTGGAGGTGGCCGAAATGATGTCCATCGGCATGAATCCCGGCGAGCCGGGCGACGTCGTCAAACCTTCAAGTTGACGAACCGATCCTCGCGGTGGGAAACTGGCGACCGGGCGTGGCCTAGGGGCCGCTTCCGGAATCATTGTTGTCAGAATCTCGCGCAACCGTTCGCCGGAGGGATGAGAAGGTGTTGACCCAAGAGGAGTTTTGCATGTTCGATTCGCTGACCATGGCATCGGCCGATCCGATTTTGGGATTGACCGAGGCTTTCCGCAACGACCCAAACCCAAACAAGATCAACCTGGGCGTGGGGATTTACGTCGATGATACGGGCATCTCTCCGATCTTCTCGGCCGTCCGCAAGGCCGAGCAGCGCATCCTGGCCGAGCGCAAGACCAAGGCCTACCTGCCCATCGCCGGACCGGCCGAGGCGGGCGCGGCGGTCCAGCGGCTGGTTTTCGGCGCCGACCACTCGATCGTGACCGAAGGCCGGGCCCGTACCGCGCTGACGCCCGGCGGCACCGGAGGCTTGCGCGTGGCTGGCGACTTTTTGCACAAGCACGCCCCGGGGGCCGCGATCTGGTTCAGCAAGCCGACCTGGAACAACCACTTCAACGTCTTCCAGGCCGCGGGGCTGGAGATCAAGGAGTATCCCTACTACGACGAGCAATCCCACGAGGCCCGGATCGAGGCGATGATCGAGGCGATCGGCGCGATACCGGCGGGTGACGTCATCCTGCTTCACGGTTGCTGCCATAACCCGACGGGGACCGACCCGTCGGCCCAGGACTGGGACCGGATCGGCGAGGCGATTGCCGCGCGGGGTCTCCTTCCGCTCGTCGACCTGGCTTACCAGGGCTTCGGCGAGGGGCTGGAGGAGGATGTGCGCGGGCTGCATCGCCTGTGCGAGCGCATCCCCGAAATACTCGTCGCGACGTCCTATTCCAAGAACTTCGGATTGTATAATGACCGGGTGGGGGCCCTCACGGTCATCGGCCAAACCTCCGAAGCCGCCGAGAAAGCCCTCAGCCACATCAAGGCGACCGCCCGCGCCAACTACTCCAATCCGCCCGCCCAGGGGGGCGCGATCGTGGCGACGATCCTCGGCGACGGGGCACTGTGCACCGAGTGGGAAGAGGAACTGGCCACCGTCCGCGGGCGCATCCAGCAGATGCGGCGGCTGTTCGTCGAGACGCTCAAGGCCAAGGGCGTCGAGCGCGATTTCTCGTTCCTGACGCGCCAGCACGGCATGTTCTCGCTCTCTGGCCTAAGCCGCGAGCAAGTCACCCGGCTCCGAGATGAAAAATCGATCTACCTGGTCGGCTCGGGCCGGATCAACGTGGCTGGCATGACCAGCGCGAACATGGACCGGCTGTGTGATGCGGTGGCTGAGGTTTTGGGGTAGGTATTATGTCTTCGGAACAAAGAGATTACGATTGATCCGGTTCCGTGTCGGCCGCGGCGGCGGCGTCGTCGGTGTCTGCGTCGGTTTCTTGTTCGTCGTCTTCCTGGTCCTGTTCCACCGTCAATTCAAATTCGGCCGCCTCGCGCAGGTCGGCGAGCCATTCGCGGCGGACGGTTTGGCGTTGGACGTCCAGGTAATCGCCCGAGAAATCGCGGCGGTCTTCCGCGAACTGCTCCTGGGTCGGCTCCTCCATCTCGAGCACCTTCCACACCGTGTAACCGAGAATGTTGTTCGCGTTGAAGCCGTAAGGCGTCACGCCCGTGGAACCCACCTTCAGGCCCAGCGTCTCTTGGGTAAACCCGATGAGCGTGCCGCCGAGGTCCCCGATGCGATCGGTGCGCTTGACGGGGTCGGTCGTGAACGGCGCGCGGGGGGCTTCGGCCAGGGCGGTTTCGAAGTCGGCGCCCCCTTCGATCAGCCCCAGGCCCTGGCGGGCGGAGACCTCGGCCAGCTCCGACGCGCGTTCGCTCCGCAGCACCTGTTCGACCTGAACGCGCACTTCCTCCAGCGGTGGATCATATGCTTCGAGCTTCTCCACGACCTCCAGCGCCGTGAGCTGATTGTTGGTCCTAAGCACGTCGCTCATCTTCGGCTGGCGGTCATTCATCCACAGGCTCATCACGTGGTCGCGGTCGGCGTATACCGACCCGATATCGGGGATGAAAAACGCGTCCGCCGCCACGCGGGTGGTCAGTTCATCATCGAGGCCGACTTTCTGCCCGAAACTGCGCAGCGTCGTGTGGTGGCGGATTTCCTCCTTCCACGAGATGAACTTCTCCTCGAACGCATCGTCGGATTCTTTGGTCAGGTAGTCCTGCTGGACGTCGGGCCGGATTTCCTCCAGCGGCGGCGTCCCTTCGGCGCGGCGCTCGGCGATTCGGGCCAGGATGACGCCGCTCGATTCGACGATGGGGGTCGAAACCTGGTCGTCGGACAGCACCTGGACCTGTTCCATGTATTCGGGCGACCGGGCGGCCGAGCCCTGTTCGAGCCAAGTCACGCCCTCACGGAAGTAGTAGCTGAGTTCGGGGCGCTGGGCCTTCAAGACCTGACTGACGGTCGACCAATCATCCAGGGCCGCGAGCAACGGGCGCTGCTCGGTCAAGGCGGCCACCGCCTGGGTCGTCGCCGTATCGCCCGAGAGCGAAACGAATATCTCGTCGACCTTATAGGCGGGTTGCCTCAGATAGTCCGCCTGGTTCTGTTCATAATAGACCTGGAGCTGTTCGTCGGTGAATTCGATCTGGTCCTTAAGGTCCTGCTTGGTCAGCTTGATGTAAGCGTAACGGCGCTGCGGCAGCTTGCGGAATGCGTCCATGTTTGCGGCCAGGTAGGACTCGAGGTCCTGGTCGGTGATGACGACCTGGTCCTCAAAATCCCGGGCCGGGTAGCCGGCCATCTGAAACTTGATCTGCTCGTTGATCAGCACATACTCCTGCCACAACTCGAAGAGCGAGGCATGGGCCAGCAACGTTTGGATATTGAGGACGCGCTGGACTTCTCGGGATTGGCGTTGCAGCTCGATATAGCCCCGCTTGTTGGTGTTGTATCGTTGCGCATACCTCTCAAGAAGCCTGTCGTTCATGTTGGGTTGGGCCCTGAAATCGTCGATGATCTCCTCTTGGGAGACGTACACGCCCATTTTGTCGGCCTGCCGCTCCAGGAGGATCTGGTCGGCCGCCCCAGCCGCTGTTTCCGCGGTGGTGATGATCCGATCAAGTCCCCCCGAACGAAAGAGCTGGGCCTGAATTTCCCTCGGCACGCTGGACAGCTTGCTAAGTTGGACGCCGGCTTGGGCCCGCTGGAGCATCGGGGAGTTGATCGAGATCCATCGTTTTAGCGGGTTGAGACTCCCCGAACGCAGGCGCGCGAATACCTGGTCTTGGGGACCGGCGGTCGGATCGCTGGCCTGCCACCCGTAAAAGAAGACAAACGAGACGATGACGATCGCGAATAGAATATAGAGCAGCCACTTCAGCTTCTTGGCGTCGCGCATATCTTGAAGTCTAAACATATTATGAAACTCCCAAGGGTTCGTGTACCGCGGGCCCGAGATGGTTCCTCTCGGGGATTGCGTCTCGGCCCGCCGGTGTCTACGTCAATCGAATGTGTCTAAAGCGGCGCTTGCCCACCTTTACCATGTATTCGCCCGCGGTCAGTTCAGCGACGGGGTCGGCGACCTTCTCTCCATTGACCGACACGCCCCCTTGCTTGACCAGCCGGCGCGCTTCGCCGTTGGTCGCCGCCATGCCGGCCCCCACAACCACGTTCACGATGCGCATGGATGCCTCGCCGCCGAGGGCCATCTGAACCTGTTCGGCGTCGGGATCAACCTCTCCGTCGCGGAAGATCGAATCGAACCGCGCGCGGGCGGCCTTGGCCTGGTCGCGGCCGGCGTAGCGGGCCGCCAGGGACTCGGCGATATCGGCCTTCAGGTCACGGGGATGAAGCTTGCCCGCCTCGACCTCGGCCAGCAGGGCTTTCACCCTCTCCGGCGGATATGAAAGCGTCAGCGCCATGTAGTCGGCCATCATTTCATCCGGGATGCTCATCGTCTTGCCGAAGATTTCATCGGTCGGCTCGGTGATGCCGATGGCGTTATCCAGACTCTTGCTCATCTTGTTGACGCCGTCCAGGCCCACCAGCAGCGGCATGGTCAGGATGCACTGAGGGCTCATGCCTTGCTCGCGCATCAATTCGCGGGCCACCAGCAGGTTGAATTTCTGATCACTCCCGCCCAGTTCGATATCGGCGCGAATCGCCACCGAGTCGTGGCCCTGAACCAGTGGGTAGAGAAACTCGTGGATGTGGATCGGGCGGTTCTCGGCGTAGCGTTTGTGGAAGTCGTCGCGCTCGAGCATGCGGGCGACCGTGTAGCGCGAGGCCAGGGCGATCATCTCGCTGAAGCCGAGCTTATCGAGCCACTGGCTGTTGCGCACCACTTCGGTTTGCTCGGGGTCGAGGATCATGAATATCTGATCCAGATAGGTCAGCGCGTTGTGTTCGACCTCGCCTTCGGAGAGGGTTTTGCGCGTTTCGCTCTTGCCGGTGGGGTCGCCGATGCGGGCGGTGGCGTCGCCGATGATGAAGATGATCCGGTGGCCGAAATCCTGGAACTGGCGCAGCTTGTTGATGACGACGGTGTGGCCCAGGTGCAGGTCCGGGGCCGAGGGATCGGCGCCGAACTTGACGCGCAACGGCCGGCCCTCGATCAGTTTGTCGCGCAGTTCCTCGGCCGGCAGCACGTCCACGGCCCCCGCCGTCAGCGTCTCCCACTGCTCACGAATGGATTCAGGAATATCCATGCTCACGAATCGGGCCAACCCTCCCAGGGTGTTGGGCATGGGAGCCCGTTGGGTCGCTTACCCTCGCGAGATACCCACGGAGTCCATGCATCCCGAAAATCATACACGCCCCGGCGATAACCGACAAGCTCTGATGGACCGGGGGTGACGCAATGGGTGTGATCCGGACCTCGGCCCCCCACGGTCGCCCGCGGGTTTGCAGATATAATGCGAGGCAAAGAGGGCGATATTGGGGTCGATAAACTCCTCGGTGATGTCCAGCAGCCACTCGACGTGGTGACGGGCCTCCTCGATCAGCCCTTCGTCGATCACCGCGCGATAGATCGTGTATCCCACTCGATCGTACTGCGCTCGCGATCCCCGATGCGTTTAAGAAAGAAGGGCGACCCCTTCAGGCCGCCCCTCATCATGAATCCTGCCGGGGTAGATCCCCTGGGGATGGATTTCTTAATCCAATTCAAACTCCGAGAGCCCGATCGGTACCTCGACTTTTTTCAACGGGGCCTGCGCCTCATTGTCCGGCGCGTTGTTGAGGTCCGACTCCAAATGCACAGCATCCACGTAGACCGTTCCATTGGATACACCGACCGATAGATTGCCCGTCAGGCGCGCCGAGCCGATGCCGGCGCCGTATTCGGGGTCGTTCGGGGTCAGCTCCAATTGCGGGGCGGCGCTGGCCGCGTAGAATTGAATGCCGAGGGCGTCCATACTAAAGCCAAGACGCGAGTCACTCTGTGGCAAGCCGTCGGAGGTGATGACGATCGTCAGGACGATCCATTCGTCGGTCGACATCGAGCTGAGCAACATCCCGGACTGGTTGATCGCCACATCCTCGCCCCCGACCAGGTCCGCCCCGCCAGCCCCGTCGCTGACGACTTCGACGTAGATATTGTGGGCGGTGTCATCAAAGGTGAATGGCAAATCCAGCCGTCCCATGACGGTGCCCGCCCCGGCCGGGACGTTGGCCACGCCGACGCAAAGCTGCACGATGTGAAGGCCGCCATTGGTGGGATCGTCGCCGGCATCCAGCTCAAAGCCCTGACCGGCGTCCATCTTGTATGAGTTCGCGCTGGCAAAGCCGCAATCGGCGGAAACCGCCCCGGTATCGGAGACGGCGGTGGTGTCTATCGTGACGGTTGGATTGCCCGAGCCGTCCAGTCCGGAGGCGGCGAACGCATCCAGGGCCCCACCGGTCGCATTGCTAGCCGCGTGGTCCCAGGCGACTCCGACGTCGAAATTCTCCTCGACCCACAGATTGGCCCGGCTGGCGCTGGCCAGCGCAACGAAACAGGTCACCACCAACGCCATTTTTAGCAGATGATGCCTATCCATCATGTCTCGATCTTCCTGAATGTGGCATTCGTTCAGCTTTTCGCTGGACTTCGACAACGACGCCTAACCATTGAAATGTACGTAGCATTCGGCTCTAGCGTCAACCCGAAATTTTCCTTCCGGCAAGCCGCGGGTGCATCTCGCGCGGCGAACGGAGCGAAAGTCCGGATTTGAAAATCACCCGCGCAGGAGGTTAAATGGGTGGGCTTGGCTGGGGCATGGCGCCGTTCGTTCAAACCAGTTCACAACTCTCGGAGCTCATTGATGGACGCCATCGCGATTTCGCGACCGGTTCGATTGGAGTTTGCCCTCAGGCCGGAGGCGCCGGACGCGCGCGGCGAGACCGCGGCCGAGGCGATCCGCGCGCACCTGGGGCTCCAGGTCGAGGCCGTTCGGACGCGCGACTTGTTCACGATTGACGCCGAGTTGGACGCCGAAGCACTCGAGCGAGTCCGCCGCGAGTTGACCGATCCGGTCATCCAGGTTTCGGCCGAGGGACGGCTTGATTTGGATGATCCGCCCGGTTGGGAATGGATGATCGTGATCGGGTTCCGTCCCGGCGTCACCGATAACGTCGGTCGCACGGTCGGCGCGGTCCTCGCCGACCTGCTTGGACGGCCGCTACGCGCGGATGAGGCCGTCTACACGGCGCGCGCCTACCTGCTGCGCGGAGGGGGCCTCTCGCGCAACCACGTCGAATCCATCGCGGAAGGACTCCTCGCCAACACGCTCATCGAAACCATCGAGATCATCGATCGCAGAGAGGCCGAGAACGGATCGCCGGCGGCGACGGTGCCCAGGGCCGGAGGCGAGGTGGAAACTCGGGTGGAGCATATCGGCCTGGAAGGCGCTGACGAGCGCCTGGCGCGGATTTCCGCCGAGCGGATCCTTTCGCTCAGCCTGGCCGAGATGCGGGCGATTCGGGAGCATTTTCAGTCGATCGCGTCCGATCCGGGCCGAATCGCGGAGGGGCTGGATGCAAATCCGACCGACGTCGAGCTCGAAACGCTGGCCCAGACCTGGAGCGAGCACTGCAAGCACAAGATCTTCGCCGCCCGCATCGATTATACGGACGCGGAGGGCAACCGGCGGGTCATCGACTCGCTGTTCAACACGTATATCAAAGCCGCGACCGAGCGGGTCGGCGAGAGGATCGACTGGCTCGTCTCGGTGTTCGACGACAACGCCGGCGTCGTCTCGTTCAACGACCGGCTGGACCTGGTCTACAAGGTCGAGACCCACAACTCGCCCAGCGCGCTCGAGCCCTACGGCGGGGCGATGACGGGGATCGTCGGCTGCAACCGCGACCCGCTCGGGACCGGACTGGGCGCCGAGTTGCTGATTAACGTCTGGGGTTACTGTTTCGCTTCGCCCTTCATCGGCCCCGACGACTTGCCCAAGGGCGCGATGCACCCGCGCCGCCTGCGCGACGGCGTCCACAAGGGCGTGATCGACGGCGGCAACCAATCGGGTATTCCCTACGGGGTGGGTTGGGAGTTCTTCGACCCGCGCTACATGGCCAAACCGATGGTTTATTGCGGCACGGTCGGCCTGTTGCCCAAGCGCCTGTCCGACGGCCGGCGGCCCGGCGAGCGGCAACTGGCGCGGCCCGGCGACCGCGTGGTGATGGTCGGCGGGCGGATCGGCAAGGACGGCATCCACGGGGCGACGTTCAGCTCCGAGGAACTGCACGAGGCCTCGCCGGTCCAGGCCGTCCAGATCGGCGACCCGATCACCCAGAAAAAGATGAGCGATTTCCTGATCGAGGCCCGTGACCGGGGCCTGTTCCGGGCACTGACCGACAACGGGGCGGGGGGGCTGAGTTCCTCGGTCGGCGAGATGGCTCGGGGGCCGGGCGGCGCCGAGGTTGACCTCTCCCGCGCGCCGCTCAAATACGCCGGGTTGCAGCCGTGGGAAATCTGGCTCTCGGAGGCGCAGGAGCGTATGACGCTGGCCGTGCCGCCGGAGCAGCTTGACGAGCTGAGCGCCCTGGCCGCCCGCCGCGAGGTGGAATTGAGCGACCTCGGCGAGTTCAACGCCAGCGGGTCGCTCCATCTGCGTTACGGCGACCTGACCGTGGGTCGTCTCCAGATGCGGTTCCTCCACGAGGGCTGCCCGCGGATGGAGTTGGAGGCCGAATGGACTCCACCCGCGTTTCCCGAGCCGCGGTGGCCTGATCCGGCGGACATGGCCGACCTCTTGCGCCGCCTGCTGCAGCGGCCCAACATCGCCTGCCGCGAGCACAAATGCCGCCAGTACGACCACGAGGTCAAGGGACGCACCGTCGTCAAGCCGCTGATCGGCAAACGGCGCGACGTGCCCTCGGACGCCACCGTTTTCCTCGCCGAATATGACGGGAGGGAGGGGATCGTCCTGGCCCATGGCTTCAACGCCCACTATTCGGACCTGGACACCCATGCGATGGCGGCTTCGGTCGTCGATGAGGCGGTGCGGCGGATCATCGCGGTCGGGGGGCGGCTCGATTGGATCTCGGGGCTGGATAACTTTTGCTGGCCCGATCCGGTCCAGTCCGAGACCACGCCCGACGGCCGCGCCAAACTGGCCCAGCTCGTGCGGGCGTGCCAGGGATTGCACGACACGTGCGTGGCCTACGGCGTGCCGCTCATCTCCGGCAAGGACAGCATGAAGAACGACTCGACGCGCGGCGGGCGGAAGATATCGATCCCGCCCTCGCTGCTCTTCTCGGCGATGGGGAGGATCGACGACATCGGCGGGGCCGTCACGGCCGACGCCAAGGCGTCGGGGGATCGGGTTTACGTCTTGGGCCTCACCCGCGCCGAACTGGGCGGTTCGGAGATCGCCCACCTGCTGAGCGATGAGCAGGGTCTGACCGACGAGAGCCGGACGGTCGGGGGGCGACCGCCTCGGGTGGACGCCGAAGCCGCGCTCGATCTCTACCGGGCCGTCGAGGCGGCCACCGGCGAGGGTCTGGTCCGCTCGCTGCACACGCCGACGCTTGGCGGATTGGCCGCCGGCCTGGCGATGGTCGCGTTTGGGGGTGAGATGGGGCTGGAGGTGGCACTTGGCGGTGTGCCCGCCGACGGCGAGTTGACCGACCTCGAACTGCTCTTCTCCGAATCCAATTCACGTTTCATCGCCACCGTCGCCCCAGAGCGGGCCGAAGCCTTCGAGCGGCGACTCACGGGCTTGCCATGCGCCGAGGTGGGCATCGCGACCGACGCGTCGCGCCTCCGCGTGGTGGGTCAGGGAGGCGGAGAGGTGATCGATGCGGACCTTGCGGAGCTAAAACGCGCTTGGAAGTCTACCTTCGCCGGCCTTTGATTCGCTCATCCCTGTCTGGTTTTTATGTGGCCCACGCTGAAAACTTTTGTCTCCATGCAATCTGAAAATTCGACCGTCGATCGCGCAGGCGGCCATATTAGCTTGCTCTGAGGTGAGGTGGGGGCTACCCTGTCTCTCGGGCTATGCCTAAAAGACGGAAAAACTGAGCCATGAAGACGTGGGCCCACCAGCCGTATTTCCGTCGGGGACGGCCGCTGCGCGCCGTTCGCCGGATGGCTGCGTGGTTGATGCTCGGTGTTCTGTTGGTCCACGGGTTCGGTGAGTGCGCGGTACTATCGCTTACCGCCGCCTTTCCCGATGACCTCTCCGCGGGCGATAGGGTGGTCAGTGACGAGGGGGTTGGCGTTACCGCCCCAAGCCTGGCCGTCAAATGCTCATGCTGCTGCACCGCGAGCTGTCCATTGACCGAGCCGTGTCCCTTGCGGTGGCACACGGACGCCTGTCGCCAAGTCCTCCGATGGTCCCCTCATTCTGGGCCTGGGTTGCCCGGTCCGTCAGTCCCCGCCGGGGTTTCCCCTCTGGCTGGGGTTCAGGTTCCTGGCCCCGTCACAAGCTCTGATCGTCGCCGAACCCGAGGCCGTGGCTCAGCCCGCTCCAAATGCGGAAAAGGCTCGGCCTCCCATTCTATCCATCGATCCACCCCCTCCTCGAACCTTCGCGAGCTAAGACATCTCGATTCGAGATCCGAACCACGCCTGATGCTGGGACGCGCGCCGCGGCGCAACGTATTGCGATATCCCCAGGCGGCTTGACCGTACCCTTTGCTGAATAGGAGGAGTGTCCGATGACAACGAAGATAAAAAAGACCGGGTTTACATTGATCGAACTGTTAATCGTCGTGGCCATCATCGCGATCTTGGCCGCGATCGCCGTCCCTAACTTTCTCGAGGCGCAGACGCGTTCGAAGGTCTCGCGCGTGAAGGCCGACATGCGGTCGGTCCGGACCGGCCTGGAGTCATACGCCGTGGATTATCAGAAGTATCCGCCCAACCTGCTGGACGAGCTCGGCCGGACCAACGTGATGAACATGGCCGACGGGAAAATGCCGTTCGTTCCATACACGCTGACCACGCCCGTGGCGTATATGACCGACGTCCCGCTGGACCATTTCAATCCCCGGATCATGATGGACCACACGCATTCATTCATGTACTTCAACCCGCTCAACACGCCCGACGACGCGAATCGCCAGGCCTACCGGGCCGCCGTCGAGGGCTACGCGATGATGGAGGCGGGCAAGGTCCATCCCCCCCATTGGGTGCTCGTTTCATCGGGTCCCGACAAGGAACTGGGGACGATGGCCCAGGAAGTCGGCGTGCAGGGCGATCTGCCGCTTTACATGATCATGACGATGGGCATGGGCGGTGGCATGGGCATGGAGATGAACCACGGCATGCTGCAATACGACCCGACCAACGGGACGGTGAGCGGCGGCGATATCGTGCGGTTTGGGCCTTGAGCCGCCGCGCCGTTTCATCGCGGCGCCCTTGGGTTTATGCGGAAGGCGCGCCGGTCTCCGGGGACGCTTGGGCAAGGCCCTTCTCGCTTCCGCATGATTCGCAGTATGGAAGCAGCGCATGGCGGACCGAGTCGCAGCTTTCGCATTTTTCGTAGAGCTTCTCGCCGCATGAGGGGCAGGTGTAGGGTTGCTCGTCTTGCGGCTCGGAAGTCGCTGGACCGGGCGTCGGGCCGCGGGGGCCTTTGGGGGTCCAGGTGGCGTGTTTGAGCGGGCCACGCAGGATCGGGTGTTGGCAGATCGGGCAGACGTGGCGACCGTAGGCCGAGCGGTACTGTTTGATCAGCCAGCCGAGCTTGGGCGACGTGGCCGTGCGGATCATCTGGATGAGGAACGCCAGGACGATCACGATCCCCACGGCGATGGCGATGTACTTGAAGAACTCGGCGGGGAAATGCTTGTGCATGACCAGCGCGAGCCGCCAGCACGTCGCAATCAGGATCGCGTTGAGAATCGGGGCATGGGGGCTTGTCCTCTTTTTCATGACCATGACCGCCGCGATCAGGGTTAGCGGCAGGAGAAAGAGCAGTTTCAGCGCCGCCACCTTGAACCGATGGCGCTTGCGGAGTTTATTGATCTCCGTATTGGCTGGCTCCCGGCTCTTTTTGATCTCCTCTTCGAGGCCCCTGACCTGTTCCTGAAGATCACGTTGACGTTGGCTTAAGCCCGCGATCTGTTCGTTGGCTTCTTGGAACTTCTTCTGGTTGGCGAGAAAGAGGCTCTCGCTTGCGGCGAGGGCCTGGACTTCGGCCGGCGACGGCTTGACCTCGTTCTCGAGGTTGAAGCGATGCATCTCCAGGAGCTGGTTCATCGTCTCGCGCGAACTCTCGGCGCTCCCGCGAAGGATTTGCTGGATTTCCCGCTGGTTCTTGATCCGTCTTTCGATATCCTCGTTTTCCGCGCGCAGGTCTTTGACCTGCGCGGTCTTCTGCTGATCAACGTATTGCTTCTTGACTTCGGCGTAGTCGGGATGCTCGATATCGCCGATGTCCTTGAGCACGAATCCGAGCAGCCCAAACAGCAACAACGTCAACAGCGCGCCCAACGCAAGGATGAAGGAACGATGCAGGCGCGAACCGCTTTGTCTCGCGTTCCGAGTCATTGGAAGGTCCCTCCCCAAACGAAGGGTGTGGGAAGCCCGGGATCTAGGGCTACCGCGTGGAAATCGCGCCGCCGAGCCGAACCCTTTATGGATTGCCGCCGGGCGGTTGGGGGGATTGGAGGCCCAATAGTTCGACGGTGGTTCGACCCTGCCTGAGGCCGCGTCGGACGTCGGCTTCACGTTCTTCGCGCCGGCGCGCCGCGTTGACGGCCTCTTCCATCCGACCCGGTTCGAGGACGACCGCCCCATCCTCATCGGCCACAATTACGTCACCGGGGTTGACCGTGACCCCGCACAAGCCGATGGGTTCGTTGACCCGGCCGGGCTGCTCCTTGGCCATCGCGCGAATCGAAATGCCGCCATAGAGAACCGGCACGCCCAGCTCCCGGATGGCGCGTGAATCGCGGATGGCGCCGTCGGTGATGATGCCCGCGATGCCGCGACCCTTGGCGGCCAGCGCCATGAGGTCGCCGATGACCGCCCGACTCCGGTCCGCTCCCGTGGCGATCACGAGGACGACGCCCTTGGGCACCTCGGCGAGCGCCAGATGGACGGCCAAATTGTGGCCCGGATCAATGGCCACCGGAAACGCCGGCCCCGCCATGTGCAAGGGCGTGAACAACGGATGGAGGCCGGGATCGAAAACACTGGGAGCCGGGACGACCGACCCGATCGTGGCCGAAGTGAAGTCCGACAGTTGAAGTGTCGTATCGCCCGTCATCATACTCAGCCTTTCGCAATCGGTGTTCATCGTCAGTTCCCGGCGGGGCCGGGCGTCCGGTGCGGCGAGTTATTCGAGCCGAAACTCCGCGCCGGGCGTGAAATCAGTGTGCGCGTAATCGATCATCCCGTGCAGGATGAGGGCGGCGACCGGGTCGTCGAGCATCGGGAGCGATAGGTTGAAGGTCGAGATGAGCAGCCGCCCCTCGCCGCAACGGAATTGCATCAGCGTGGCGCTGATCTCGGTCCACGAAGTGTTCGCCATCGAGTCGCGCGGGATGGAACGGAACAAGTTGCCGTGCGCGCCGGCCAGCACGTCATTCCAGTTCTCGGATTTGACGCCGCCGATCACGCGCTCGGGCCAGGCCTTCTTAAACGGCCAGACGTAAGGGTTCTCGAACTTCACGCTGTCGAAGACCCCCAGCCCCTTGCGCGCGTAAAATGAATCGCTGTGACCGCCCTGAAACTTGCGACCGAGAAACAGGTCGTTCCTGGCCAACAGGTTTTCGATGGGCAGGATTCTCGGAAGGGTCCGGCGTTCCCAGTAATCGCTCTCGCGGTTGATCAGCATGATCGCCGTTCCCCCTTGATTCACATAATCCTGGACCGCCGCGTCGAAATTCTGTGGGCCGACCAGGACCACGGGTTTGGGGTCCGCGTCGAGACCCACGGGCTCATACCCCAATAGCGAGAAACGGTGGGATTCGAGGCCGTGCACGGCGATCCGTTTGTTCTTGGTCGCCCGCCGAACCTTGCGCGGATAGATCCAGGCGCGCTCATAGTTCTCCGAGACCGTTTTGCCCTCACCGGTCACCAGCCGCGCGTAGAGCCGCCGCTCCGAGGAATCCTGGACCTCGGGCAGTCGCACGGCGATATCGCCCACGCGCTTGACGTGACCACGGGGCAGCGTCACGCCGGAGATCTCACCGCGCAGGTCCGAGCCCTCCAGCCACCAGACCACCTTGGCGTCTTCGAGGTCCTCCGCGCCGAAATGCGAGACGTAAACGCTCGCGTAGAGGTTTTCCCCCTCCCAATAGTTCTTGCGCGTCTCATCAATGATGACGAGGTCCTGGGTCCAGATCTTCGCCAGTTCGTCACCGTACACCTTGATGTCCTTGTAAAAGTCGATCTCTCCGACGGGGTGGGGCGCCGAATCGAAGAGCCAGGCGACAAACCCCGATAGTTCGGGATTCATCCGCATGACCTGGGTCTGGTCCTTCAACCCCCAGTAGTGGTACCAATCACTCGCCTCGACGTATCCGTCCCAGCCGCCGTAGATCTGGTCGATGTGCCAACTGTCGAAGCGCTCCTCGAATCCGATCAGGTCCCACTGCGCCGGCATGGCCGACTTGGTCTGCCTCGCCTGGAACCACCACGGCTCCTCGCCGCCCCACTTCTCCTTGATCTTCTTGATGTTGTAGACATAGGGCGAGGGCGCGAACTCGGTCACCAACACGGGTTGTTCGACCCAGCGGATCTGGGACCAGATCTCACGCGAGGTCGCGGGGTAGCGCGCCTCGCCGCCCTCGGCGAAAAACGTCGGGAACCCGGGATACGAATGCACGTCCTCGATGTCGGACTTGCCGTGATTGCCGATGTAGTTGAGTTCGTTCAGGTAGGCTCCGCCGGCGTTGTCCAGAACGAACCGTGTCCCATCGAGAACCTTGATATGGTCATAGAGCTTGCCCGCGATCGTCTGGAACTCCATCGGCCCCAGTCCGAACGACTCATTAAACAATTCCCACACCGCCATCGAGGCATGGTTGCGGTCGCGCAGCACGACCCGCGCCCACTTGTCCTTGTAGCGTCTAAAACCATCTTCCCCACCGATCCCCTCGGTGGGGGTCCACGGGCCGCCTTGCATGATCAACACGCCCATGCGGTCGGCCCAATACATGAACCGCGGGTGCATCGGCCGCAGCGGGACGCGCAGGAAGTTGACCCCCAGCGACTTGGCCTTGGCGATGTCGCTTTGGATTTGCTCGTCGGTCGGGTAGGCATATGGGGGCGGCTCGTGCCAATTGACGTCAACCGCGCCGCCGAACGGCCCCGGGTCGGCCCCGCCCCCGACGATGTAGATGGGTTTGTCGTTGAGCAGTATCCGGCCTTCGTGCGTCGAGAGCTTGCGCATCCCGAAATCAATGGCGGCCGTATCCAACCGCCGGCCCGCGCCGTCCGTTAAACTAACCTCGGCGCGATAGAGATGGGGATGATCGATGTCCCATAGCCTCGGTTCAGGGATTTCGACGATCAGTTCTTGCTCCACGAATAGGCCCGCCGATTCTTCCGGCAGCCGCATCGTGGCCTGGATTTCGTGACGGACCCCCTCGGGGCCGATCACGGAGACATCGAGCATCAGTCCCTCATTCGCAAGCTCTTGGGTCGCATAAACGGCCACGCGGGCCTTGGCTTGCGAGTGATCGATATCGGGCACCATGAAGATACTGGAGACAAAGCTCTTTCCGGTCGCCTCGATCCATACGTCACGCCACAGGCCGCTGATGCGGACCAGCGAATGCGTGTCCATGAAGAAGCTGGTTCCCTTGGGGGGATCGGTGACCTCGATCGTGATCGTGTTCTCCGCGCCGACGTTGACCAGTTCCGTGATGTCGAGCAGGAAGGGGGCCTGGGCGCCGTCGGTCTTACCCGCCGGTCGACCGTTGACCCAGACGGCGCCGTAATTGTCGATGCCATGAAACCCCACGGCGATCCGCTTGTCCGCGAATTCCGCGGGAATCGAGAAGCGCCGCTCATACCAGCCCGTTCCCGTGTAGTCGCGCAAGCTCTCGTCGGCCAACTGCCAGGGCAGGGGGACGCGGATGGTCAGCTCGTCGACCTTGGCGCCGTTCATCCAGCCCTCGGCAATCCCCACTTGCTCGGGGTCGCGCCGAAACCGCCAGGGACCGTTCAGATCGATGATGTGGTCCCGCTCCAGGCCGACCATGACCTTGTCGGGATGCTCCACCGACCCAACGGCCCCGGCCGGGGGAGAAACCAGCGGGTAAAGAAGCAGGAACAACGCCAAACAGCGCGTCGAATTGGCATGACGAATCATAATTTGGAACCTCGCTCGAAATTATCGGAATTAAACGCTTTCTTGCAGCTCCCTTTAGAGGAGCCGTAATCGTATCCATGCCGCACCGGCTTGTCAATTGCCGGCCGAGGACCGCCGGCCTCGCCGCAATACGGCCTTTGGGGAGGCGGGGGAAAGAGGGACTTAAGGGAACCTCTAAAAACACGGTTTGCAGTCGTCCCTACGGGACTCCAATTCGTTATCGGTTTGATTTCCCGCCACTTGCGTGGCGGGCTGAAAGCAATCGTCCCTGCCGGGACTGAATTTTTAGAGGTGCCTTGTATAAGTCCAAGACAGGCCCCTTACGGCTTTTTGAGGATGACGATGAGTTCGGGCGAGGTGTCCTCTGATGGCTTTTTCGGATGGGGGGAATTCGACATTTTGTGATTCACGACGCGTTGGTTGCCGCATTTTCGGCGCGGGGGCAATCGTTCCTGACCGATGCCCCGCTCCGTCAAAACCTTAAGGGGACCGTATTGACCCTAAGCCCTGAACCCTCTCCCCTCTCCCCTCACTCCCCAACCACCGTCACGACCACCCTCCGCTCACGAGGTTTGATGTCGCATTCGAGGTGGAATATCTGCTGCCATGTCCCCAGGACCGGGGCGCCGGCGCTGATGGGGACGGTCAGGCCAGGACCCATCAGGGTGGCCTGGAGGTGGGAGTGGCCGTTGCCGTCGCCCCAGGCCCGTTCGTGGCCGTAATCGCGGCTGGGTGGCATGAGCTTATCGAGGATTTCGGGCATATCGCGCTCGAGCCCCGGCTCGAACTCGATGGTCCCGACCGTCGCCGTCGAGCCGACGTTGAACACGTGCGCCAGGCCGGTGCGGATGCCCGAGGCGCGAATCACGCCCGCCACCTCGCCGGTGATGTCGTGCATATCGCGATGCCCGCTCGTGCGCACGCTGATCTGGTCCTGATGGATCATGATTCGGACACTTTCTCCTTCGGCGTTGTGGTGAGAGCCTTGGCCAGCCGCTCGCACTCCTTGAGATCCAGTTTGCCCGAACCCAACATTGGCAACGCATCGATCCGAAAATAGGCGTCGCGTCGCGGGATAAACAGGTTAGGCAGGTCGGCCGCCGCCAGCTTTTCGCCAAGTCCGTCAATCTGGGTGTCGTCCAAGGTGTGAAGGACCACCAGCCGCTCGCCCTTGGTCTGGTCGGTCGTGGCGGTCACGACAAGCCGCTTCTCATCCCTGATCCCGAGCACCTCGTGCATCTTGTCCTCGACGGTCCCGTGGGGGACCATCTCGCCGCCGATCTTGCTGAAGCGCGAGAGCCGCCCGGTGATCGTGATAAAACCGTCTTCGCCGATGGCGCCGATGTCGCCGGTGTTGTACCAGCCGTCGCGCAGCGCCTCGGCCGTTTTCTCGGGCTGGTCCAGGTAGCCCTGCATGACGTTGGCCCCGCGCACCCACAACAGGCCCGATTCCCCAGGCCCCAGCCGTTCACCGGTTTCCGGGTGCGAGACCCGCACCGCGACACCCGGCAGCGGCTTGCCGATCGACCCGCGTTTGTGCCCGGTCTGATGGAATCCGGGAGAGCGATAATCGTCCGTGTTTGCCGTCACGACCGGGGCGCACTCGGTGGCGCCGTAGCCCTGGAGCGGCTCGATGCCGAACTTCTTCAGGAACGCCTGGCGCACGGCGTCGGGCAATCGCTCCGCCCCCGTCATGACCAGGTTCAGTCCCCCGAACTGCCCCGGGTCCATGCGCCGCTGATAGAACTGCATGAAAGTCGGCGTGGTGACCATCAAGGTGACCTTGTGCTCTTCGCAAAGCTGACCGATCGCGCGGGTATCGAGCGGATTGACGTGGAAGACCGACCCGAACGGCGCACAGATCGGCGCCCACAGCGAGACCGTGTATCCGAACGAATGGAAAAACGGCAGCACGCCGAGCAGCCGGTCGCTGGGCCAGAAGCCGATGGCCTGCAGGAAACTGTCGATGTTGGCCGTGATGTTGAAGTGCGAGAGCATCACCCCTTTGGGCAAGCCGGTCGAGCCGCTCGAGAAGATGATGGTGGCCAGGTCGTCGGGCCCGGCGTGGCGCAGCGCCCCGCAATAGTGCTCGATGGCCCGCGCCGGCAGCAGGCGCGCCGCCAGGACCGCCCCCGCGACCTCCAGCGCCCCCGGTTTCGGCGTCCGCAGGTCCTCGATGTAGACGGCCTCGGCCGGCGATTCCAGCTTCACCATCTCCAGGAACTTGCGCGAGGTGACGACCGTGCGCAGGCCCGTGCGCGCGGCGCAGCCGTCGAGCACTTCCTGGCCGATCGAGTAGTTCAGGTTGACGACCGTCCGGCCCGTCAGCGCGGCGGCGTAGTTGACCAGCGCGGCCCCCACCGTCGGCGGCAGCATCACGCCCACCCGCTCCTGGTCCGCCCAGGCCTTGCGCAGCCGCCGCGCCAAGATGATCGAGCCCCACAACGCCCGGCCCATGTTGATGGGAGGCGTCAGCGAGTCGGTCATCGCGAACTGGCGCCAGTGGCGTCGGCAGTTGTGGATCATGCGCCGATGGATGAGCGGCAGGTCGCCCTTGGCGGCGATGGCCGTCTCCGCGCTCAGTTCCTGGATCGCCTGGCGCAGGTCGAACGCGCTCACGCCCGGCTCCCGCGGCGGCCCGAACGCGATCCGCAGCGGATACGGAATCTGCCGGGGCCGCTTCCAGAAGAACTTGCCCGCCTGAAAGCTGAAAATGCTGCCCCACACCCCATCCAGGTAAACCGGCACGACCGGCGCCGGGTTGTCCTTCAGGATGCGCTCGTAACCCCGCCGAAACGGGAGCAGCATGCCCGTGCGAGTGATCTGGCCCTCGGCGAAGATGCAGACCACGTCGCCGTCGCGCAGCGCCTCGCCCGCCGTGCGCAGCGAGTTGATCAGTTCGCGCGGTCCCTGGCGCGAGCTGATCGGGATGCTGCGCGTGGACCGCAGGAAGAAACCCATCAGCCGCTGTTCAAAAAAACCCTCAAAAGCCACGAACCGGATTGGGCGCGGCGAGACGGCCATGAGCAGGATCGCATCGATGAACGAGACGTGATTGCTCACCAGCAGTGCCGGTCCCTTGCTCGGGACGTTTTCCAGGCCGAGCACCCGAATGCGGTAAAAGGTCCTCGCGAAAGCAAAGCCGATAAACCGGACGAGGGCCTCCGGCGTCAGGATCAGCACCACGATCGTGCCGATCAGCGTCACCAGCGACACGAAGAGGTAAATCCCATTGGGAGTGACCTCGATGGCGTTCAGGCCCTTATAAATGGCCACGCTCAGGAGCATGGCGACGTTGGTCGCGTAGTTGGTCGCCGCGATGATCCCGCCGCGGTCGCGCGGGTCGGCCCGCTGCTGCAGGATGGCGTTGAGCGGGACCGAAAACAACCCGGCGCCGACCCCGAGCAGGAACAGCGCCCCGATCATCAGGAGCCGGTTCTCGGGGCCGCCGAACGCCAGCGGAAAAGCGAACAACGCCATGACCAGGCTCCCCAGCGGCACTAGACCCGGCTCTATGCGCTGGCGCGAGATCCACCCCGTCAGCGCCGAACCCGCGCCAATCCCCGCCGCCAGCACCCAGTAGAGCCGGTTGGCGCCGACGTCGCTCATCCCCAGCGAGGCCTTGCCCCAGACGTTGGCGTGCGTGAGCAGCAGCAGCCCCAAGCCCCAGAAAAAGGCCAATCCCAGCACCGTGCGCGCCAGGGCCCGGTCTCGGGCGATGATCGAGAAATAGCGTTTGAGTTCGGGGAAGAAGTAAAGCGGCACGTCGCGCCGGGGCTGAGCGCGCGGGGTCACCGGGATGCCCCACCCGGCGGCCAGACCCGCCACGGCCAAGGCCACCAGGACGATCATGAGAATGTAGAGCCGATCGGGCCGGCCGGCCGTGGAGTCGGGCCGCAGCAGGTCGAACACCTCGTTGGTCAGGGCCATCCCCAGGATGATGGCCAGATACGTCGTCATCGCCACCACGCCGTTGGCCCAGGCCAGGCGCTGCTCGGGCACCAGCTCGGGGATGATGCCGTACTTATTGGGGCTGAAAAACGCGCTCTGCACGTACATCAGAAACAGGACGCCGATCAGCCCTAGCAGCATCCCTTGGCTGGGTCCGCCCGCCCCCGCCGAGCCGGCCACGACGACCAGCCCGATCGTCATGATCCCTATCTCGGACACCTTGACCAACAGCGTCAGGTTGCGTTTGCTGAACTTATCCGCCAAAAAGCCCGCCCAGCAGGAAAAGATCAGGTACGCGACGGGGAAAAGGGCCGCGATGCGCGCATTGTAGGCGGCGTGCTGGTCCGACTCCCCGCCATACATCATGATCACGTAGGACATCAGGATGATTTTGAAGGCGTTGTCGCTGAACGCGCCCTGAAACTGCAGGGCGACCAGGCGCCAGAATCCTCGCTCTGGGCTGGGGACGGAGGCCGGGGTGGTGGGATCGGGCATTCGACGGTGTCCTTGAGGTCCGCGAGGGCGAGGCCGCACCATTTTGGGCGGCCTGGGGGTCTCAGGCAAGCGATTTCGCGGTTCGGGCCGCCCGGCGAGCGCCAACGCCGGGACAACTCACAGCCTATTCGATTGATACCATTAGACTTACAAACCGGCAAAGGACGGCTCGGCGACGCCCGCCAGAGGCAGGCGGACCAAGCTGAAGGCCGCTCAATGGGATGTGAATCACTGAATTCACTTGAGATCCGTGCCTCTATAGTAACTGGGTGGCCGCCGCTTCGGGTTAGATGGTGTGTATTTTCCCGACTCACGCCCAACGGAAAAAGGTGGGTGGGGGCTTTATTTTGTTTGACAGTCCCCAAGAATTGACCCACAATTTCGGCCATAAAACTGTACGAGTGACAGGACTATCCTCACGCGTGGAGGTTTAAGATTCGAGGTTTGGCGAGCGAGGGATTTCCCCACTGATGGGTCATATCACGCGTTCGCCAGCCCAAAGGTTTATTTGTTTTCCGAATCAAAAATTGGAATTATGGTAAGTCTGCTTCACGCCGTTACAGATCGGGTGAGGCGGAGTTAGTTTTCCAAAAGGATTCAATAGGAAGGAGGGTTGCATCGGGACGCCGAGGAGTGGTGTCCCCCCCAAACGTTGCGTTTCGAGCAACGTTTTCCAAGAACGGCTGTTTGAAGGGCTTTTCAGTCCATCATCTTTAACGCTTTGAGAGGGAAGAACATTCATGAAGCATCGGACTTACCTTAAGATGTTTGCGGCACTGGCCTTGTTGGCCGGGTGCCTGACGACGGCGCATGCGGCCCATTCGGGTGGCAGTGAGTTGTTCTGGGAAGACTTCGGCTCAGGCCCCGTGGATTCGGGCGTGTGGAGGAGCTGGGGCCATGATCCACCCAATTTCCATTCCGAAGCCATTGACTTTGGCGGCGGCGACTATGCCCTGCTCCAGGGCAATAGCGCATTGAATTGGAGCGTGGGCGCCGAGACGGTCATGAGCTTCAGCCGGGCCAACAACCTGAGTTGTACCTTCACGTTCTGGGGATTGGACGATTCCGCTGCTCTGGGCCTTGATTTCGTCCACCAGTACCCCGGCGCGTCGGGCATCCACGGGCCCTTGCATAGCAGCGACAACTCCGCAGCTATCTACGCCGACATCGAGTGCGGCCTCGACTTTTGGTGGAACGGAACCGGGCATTCCGAAGGCAACTCGGTTCAAACAGGCCCGGCGCTGAGCCCGGCGTTCTTCGCGGCTTCGAACCGCGGGGACGATGGCGATATGACCACCAAGGCCGGCGGCATGACGATCGAGGTCGCGCTTGGTGACGTTATGGGTTGCATGATGCGCTGGACGAAAAACGGCGGCATATCGTGGACCGAGGAATGGGACACCCGCGGAGATGCGACGTGGCGTAATAAAGCCGACGACGCGGACTTGGCCACCGGCAGTTCCGCGCAGGTATACGTCGGTTTTGGGCCGGCGCAAGGCGGTGTTGTGTTCGACGACATCTACGTCCAGGACGACCTTAACCGGATTCCGGTTGAGCTCTCCGAGTTCACGCTCGAATAGAGTTCCTCGGTATCGCACTGCGATTCCGAAGTGCAAGATTGCGGGGAGGTTTGCTCGTTTGACGAGTGGGCCTCCCCGCTCCTCCTCTCCCCTGAATCCCCCCTGATCGGACATCGGTGCGCGAAAGGAGTGTTGTTTGGCTTGCCGTGTTATATGCTTGGCGTTAGGACGATTTAAAATCAACCATTCAGACCCTATATCGATGCTGGAGGGAAAATAATGAATGTGACGAAAAGACTATTCTCCGTTGTGACCGCGATTTTCATGCTGGCCGCCGCCGCTCCGAGTTGGGCGCAAGTCTTAAGCGAGAACTGGAACGACGGTGACATCGGTTCGGATTGGCAGGTTCAGGGTCACACCCCTTTCGGCGATCCGGCACTGGATGCCCGGGCCGAGTTGGTGGAGGTCTCGACCGGGGACTTTGCCCTGTTCCTCGCCAACGGGCCCAGCGACTGGCAGGTCAAGGCTCTGAGTGCGCAGTCCTTCCCCAGAGGTGACAACACGCGAGTGACGTTTTCATTCTGGGGCGATGATCAAACCCTGTTCGGCGCCGGCGGCCAAGTTTTCCCCGGCGCGGCGGCCATCTCGGGTCCCTGGCAGACTACGGGCGACATTGCCGGCGGTGGCAGCTTCAGCGAAACCATCGACGCGGGCGTCGACTTTTGGTGGAACGCGCTGGCGTGGGAGGAGAGCGGCGGGGCCACCGGCCACGGCTGGGACCCGGACAGCAAAAACCCAACGCTTAGCGATTTATTCATGGCCTCGTATGGTAACGCCCGCTCCAAGGAAACGCGCATGATCATCCGGGTCTGGCTCGGGAATGAAAAAGGCGCGGCGATGGATTTTTCGTTTGATCAGGGCGAGACCTTCACCGCGGCCGCAACCGCGCTGGACGGCACCGTCATCGACACGCGCGGGATGGACGAGCACAATCTTACCCCCAACGGGGCCGTCCCCACGGGGACCACCAGCCCCTTGTGGGTCGGCTGGTCGCCCTTAACCTCGGGTATCTTTATCGACGACATCAAGATCGAAACCGATTCCAACAATGACGGCCAGGATCCGCCGTTCGGCGGCGACGGCGGGGCTGGCGGCGCCGGCCTGCCGTGGACCGAAAGTTGGGATTCGCTGGATCTCGACACCACCAAATGGACGACCGCGGGACACAACCCGCCGATGTTCCACATGGCGCCGATCGATCCGGGCGACGGCGATCTCGCCTTCCTGATGGGGAACATGGCCCTGGACTGGTCGACGAAACTGCGCAGCAAAGACAGTTGGCCGCGCGGCGAAAACCTGCGCTGCACGTTCGACTTGTTCGGCCTGGACGACAGTGCCCGGCTTGGCATGGACTTCGCCCATCAGTACCCCGGAGCCTCGGGCTTCCACGGTCCGTTCCACAGCACCCCCATTATCGGCGAGAACATCTACGCCACGATTGACGCCGGCATGGACTTCTGGTGGAACATAATAGGCTTCGAGGAGGGGGGACAGGCCACGGGCCTCCAAACCGCGAACTTCAGCATCGACGATGCATTCCATGCCGCCATGCATCCCGCGGGTCGTGATCCGGAGGAAGCGGTGGGTCGCGATACCGGCATCAAGATGCGCTTCTGGGCCGGCGACGTTTCAGGGTTCTTTATGGAATGGTCGCTCGACGGAG